>Ga0180437_10001317_pt1 | contig 42992 bp, 40 predicted proteins | sample SS_ome_4_FD_132410 | JGI IMG/M metagenome (GOLD analysis project Ga0180437, IMG submission 132410) | Hypersaline lake sediment archaeal communities from the Salton Sea, California, USA - SS_3_D_1 metaG | ecosystem: Environmental > Aquatic > Non-marine Saline and Alkaline > Hypersaline >...
ATATTCCCTGGTTTTCTTTGGAAGGTATTGTTCTCCAAAGCGTTTTATAATAAATTTTTTTGCATCTTCTTTTGCCAGATCGGAGACCTGGGTTGAGTCGGTTCTCATATAAGTAATCAAACCGACCGGTCCATCATCACCGGTTTCGATCCCTTCATATAACTGCTGGGCTAAAGCCATCGTCCTGCGGGCGTTTAAACCCAATCGCCGGGAGGCTTCCTGCTGGAGGGTGCTTGTTGTAAATGGAGCCGATGGGGAGCGTTTACGCTGCCCTTTAGTGATGCTGCTGATTAAGTAGCTTGAAGATCGCATATCAGCGAGGACAGGGTCAACATCACCCTGTTCGCCAAATTCGATCTCTTCGCCGTCTAACCTGATTAATTTGGCTATAAATGTTTGCTCCAGGCCTTCTGGTAGAAATTCAGCCTCAACCGTCCAGTATTCAACCGGCACAAATGACTCAATTTCACGTTCACGTTCTACAATCAGCCGCAGGGCAACCGATTGAACCCTCCCGGCGGATAACTTCCCGCGTATTTTCCTCCACAATAAGGGACTCAAGTTATATCCAACCAGGCGATCTAAGATGCGTCTGGCTTGCTGCGCATCTACCAGATCCATATTTATTTCCCGTGAACTATTAAAAGCCTTCTCAATAGCCGGTTTTGTGATCTCGTGAAAAACGACCCGCTTTGTCAATCCAGGTTCAATATCTACCGCTTCTGTCAGGTGCCATGCGATCGCCTCTCCTTCCCGGTCAGGGTCCGTGGCAAGATAAACCTCCGCTGCATTTTGTGTGCTCTTTTTAAGATCCTTAACAACCTGCCGCTTGTCTTTGGGAACCCTGTATTTGGGTGTGAACTCGTTGTCCACATCCACTGACAGCTGCGATTTCAATAGATCACGGACATGACCTACAGAGGCCTGAACTTTATAATCCTTGCCAAGAATTTGTTTTACCGTACGCGCTTTTGCTGGCGATTCAACGATCACCAGTTTTCCCGAACGATTTTGTTTTCGCGTTTTAACTACCTCCGGCGGCTTCATGCTGCTGTGGGCCTCTACCCGCCCCATCCTGTACAGTTTCGTCCCGCATACCGGGCATACGCCTTTCACCGCAGGAGTTCCGTTTTTCGTATAAACCGCTTCAAGATTATTAATTTCTCGTTTAGTTCTACACTTCATACAATATGCAAGCAAAGATAATATCCTCCATCAAATTAATCACAAGCAATCAGAACCATCAAACTAGATTCTTCTTACCTGCACTTTTCAATTGTTCAACCAGTGATTTTACTTTTTGGGCCTGGTCCTTATGGCACACCAATACCACATCGCCGGTATCTACCAGGATCAGGTCTCGGACACCGATAACCGCCATGATGCGTTTCAGCTGGTCTGAATATACCAGAGTATCTTTTGTATCGATCAAAATTGGCTCGTTACCGATAATAATGTTACCATGTTCATCCCCGGGTTCAACCACATCAAATAGAGAATCCCAACTGCCGACATCGGACCATTCCAGGTCCTGGACCGGGATCACTGCAACTTGTTTCGCTCGTTCCATAATACCGTAATCGATTGTCTCAGGTACTAACTGAGACCATTCTTCAATAATTGATTCCTCCCTGTTGGGTCTCGTCCAGTTATTTTCAATCCGCTGCAAACTGGCATGCAACCCAGGCATTTGTTCCGCGAATTCTTCTATTATCCTGTCCACCTGCCAGATGAACATACCCGAATTCCAGTAATGGTCGCCGGCTGAGATCATCTCTTTGGCTTGTATTATGTCAGGTTTTTCGGAAAATCGCAGGACATTAAAAATCGGTTTATCCTGATATGTTCCGATCAGTTCGCCGCTCTGAACATATCCATAACCTGTTGAAGGGTAAGTAGGCTGGATGCCAAGGGTAATAAGGTAACCATCTCCAGCAGTAAAATAGGCAGCGACCAGTGCCGATTGAAAGGCTTTAATATTTCCAATAAAGTGGTCCGCGGTCAAAACAGCCATAACAGCACCATCCTGCCTGTCTTTCAATGCGACGGCAGCAAGACCAACAACCGCAGCGGTCCCACGCGGTTCGGGTTCAATCAGGAAGTTTTCAATTGGAATGACAGGATGCTGATCGTGTAACTGGTTTGCCTGTTCCTGAATAGTAACAACCAGGATCCTCTCAGGGGGGAACAGCCCTTCCAGCCGGTTCACAGCAATCTGAAACAGTGAATCATCACCGAATAATTTCTGCATCTGTTTGGGTCTTGACGAACGTGAAAGTGGCCACAGGCGTGTACCACTCCCACCGGCCATAATCACCGCATAAAAATTCTCAAACACAGCTACTTGTTCTCCTCCAATTCATAATTGCCAGCCGGTTCATGTACTGCAACATAATGCATAGATCCGACCTGTTTTATCATCCCTTTGAGTTCCATCACCACCAGGGAAGCGGTGACATTTTCTATCGGTAAATTTATTTCAGAGCTTATTTCATCCACATGCAAGGGTTCGCGTCCGAGTAATTCCATTAATTTCGCTTCGGTAGCATCAGCAGGCAGTTCAACACGGGCGCTACGATGCTGGTCAATCATATCCAGGTTTAATATTTCGAGGACATCCTGAGGATCCAGCATAGGGATAGCGCCCTGCTGGATAAGATTGTTTGTACCCTTACTGGCGGGCGAATAGATATATCCTGGAACCGCAAAAACATCCCGGCCCTGTTCCGCAGCGAAATTTGCAGTGATTAAGGCCCCGCTCCTGGAACCGGCTTCGATAACAACCACCGCTCGTGAAACTCCGGAAATGATCCTGTTGCGAGCTGGAAAATTCGACGCTTCTGGTTTGGTTCCGGGCGGGTAATCAGAAATCAATGCACCTCTTTCAGTGATTTCCTCCGCCAGTTTACGGTGTTCCGGTGGATATACAATATCAATCCCACATCCGAATACCGCCAGTGTCCTTCCCTGACACTCCAGAGCCGTTTTGTGAGCGACAGCATCGATACCGCGTGCCAACCCGCTGACGATCGTAATCCCATTATGAGCTAGTGTCTGCGTTAATTCCGTTGCGACCTGTTTTCCATATTCCGTCATTCTGCGCGTCCCGACGATTGAAACAGCAGGATCATCTTCGGGTCTGAAATCGCCGCGTAGATAAAGCACCGGCGGAGGATGGTCAATTTCCAGCAGAAGGCGCGGGTATTTTTCATCCTGCCAGGTCAGAACGGTGATATTATTCGCTTGAATATAGTGCCACGTGCGTTCCAGCAAATCGCTCGACCTGATTTTCTGGAACGCATTGATCTCCCTCGAACCCAGACCTGACCGCTCAAGGTCAGGATACCCGGCATTCCAGGCAGCCTCGATATCGCCAAAATAGTCAATCAATCCCTTTAACCGTACGGGACCAATTCCTTTGACAAGATTAAATCCAACCCAGTATTGGGTCCTGTCTTCTGCCATAAAGATCACAAATTCTAACAGAGAATTCTCTGGAAATTTTACTTATCTGCTGATCAACCAGGTTTATCTTTACTCTCCGGAATTAATCCAGGGAGGATTTTTACAGTTATGATGCCAGATCCCAGATCAACATCCTGAACAACCGGTTCAATTACCGGGATCAAAACCGTCCTTCCCTGCATATCCTGTACATTCAGCACGTCGTTTGCTCCAGTTTCAAGGATGGAAGTTATGACACCAAAATTTTCACCCTCTTCAGATACGACCTGTAAACCGATCAACTGGTGATGATAATACTCGCCTTCGGGAAGTTTCGGGCGCTCATCCCGCCGCACATAAACATAATGATTCCGGTATTCCCCAACCGTATCGGGATTGTTGAAGCCCTCAAATGAAACCCGCATTAATTTACCATGCCATAAACATGACCTGAGATACAATGCCCTGTGATTCTCTCCAACAAATACCTGTTCGCCAGCCTCTATTCTCTCAGGGAAATCTGTTAGAACCTCCATCAAAATATCACCCTTTAAACCATGCGGGCGGCGGAGTTTGCCGATAACTAAAAAAACAGGCTCGCCAGGCATAGGCGAGCCTGTGGTTTCTAATTGATCGCCTGCATCTTTATTTCTCTTCATCTCGGCTCAATAATATCGAGCGTGGCTCTTTTACCCTCCCTCGCTGCCGATACGCGCAGAAGCATTCGGATACTGTTAGCCACTCTTCCGCCTTTACCGATTATCCTGCCCATGTCTTCACGCGCAACGCGCAATTTAAATGTTATCTGCGAACCTCTCCTGAACTGGCGAATTTCAATCTGGGAAGGATCATCAACTAAAGAGCTGGCGATATATTCAATCAATTCTTTCATGGTGTCAGTACTCCGGTGGAATCAGTTTTCAAAAGCCTAGGCTTCATCAGGTTCTGATTCTTCTATTTCTAAATCAGCCTCTTCTTCAACCGTCTCTCCAGAATCATCCTGTTCTTCCTGCGGTTCAGGATCGCTGGATTCTTCTTCAGTTTCATCCTGCTCTTCAACTACTTCCATAAGGACTTCATCTGAGATTTCTTCGTCTTCGTCGGAAACCTCAACTTCAGGCTCTTTAACCGCATCCGGGGTTTCTACATCCTCAACCGGAGCTGGTTCTTCAATTTCCAGCGGTTCTTCTTCGACCGCTTCCATTACAGCCTTGGTTTCAGATACAGGTTTAACTTCCGCTTCAGGGCTGGGTTCACTTTCAGGTTTCTTTTTTCCTTTTTTACTGGATTTCTCAGGAGCCTGCCACTTTGTTTTTGGATCAATATTCCTTTCTGCTTCCGCTGCCCTGGCCTCCTCTAGCAGCACTTCGAGAGATTCGCCGGCCTTGTAACGCTCATAACGCTTGAGCAGACCTGCTATCTGCAAGACCTTTTCAGCGGAATCACTCATCTGAGCTCCGTTTCCCAGCCAGGTATAAATTCGATCTTCCTGCAATTGGATAGTTGCAGGTTCTGTCCTCGGGTTATAAAATCCCAGGTTTTCAATAAAACGACCATCACGGGGCGATTCTTTGTCAGCGGCTACGACCCGATAACTTGGTTGTTTTTTTGCTCCGACTCTCCTTAAACGAATCCGGACCATTTACTTATTCTCCTTGTTCTTTTTATTTAAAATTAAATTTCGTACAACCTGTCAGAGAGGGAGCGTGGAAGGAACGCATATGACGAGTTGCCGACCAATTATATATTAAAAAATCAAAAAAATCTTCCAAATTCTATCCAAATAAACCAGACAAACCCCGGGCACCTGATTTTTTTAGAGTTTTAAATAATCTTTGAGTCTCCTTAAATTGTTTCAACACACGGTTCACATCCTGGACCTGGGTCCCAGAACCAAGCGCGATGCGTCTGCGGCGGGAAGCGTTCAGGATTTCAGGCTTTCGACGTTCCTGGACAGTCATCGAATTAATTATCGCTTCGGTCCGTTTGAGTTGATCCTCTGCATCTTGTGGCGAGATGTGGCGCGTGAGCTGCCCTATACCGCCCGGCATCATTTCAAATAACTGTCCGATAGGTCCCATCTTACGCATTTTTTTCAATTGATCGGCAAAATCCTGCAGAGTAAATTCACCTGCGATAAGCTTTTCAGCCTGTTCTCTGGCAGTATCTTCGTCATAAGCAATCTCTGCTTTTTCGATTAAACCGATTACATCTCCCATTCCCAGGATACGCCCGGATAATCTGGCGGGATCAAAAATTTCAAGCGCATCCAGGGTTTCACCTGTTCCAATAAATTTGATTGGGACTCCTGTAACGGATCGCATTGAGATCGCTGCGCCGCCCCGGGCGTCACCATCCATCTTGGTCAGAATTAAGCCAGTCAGCGGGATTACTTCATTAAACCCCACCGCGATATTGACCGCCTCCTGGCCCATCATCGCATCGGCTACCAGCAAAACTTCAACTGGATCAGCTTTATTATTAATCGCTCTCAACTCCTCCATCATATCCTGGTCCAGTTGAGAACGTCCCGCGGTGTCAAAAATAACAACAGAATACCCGCCTTTACGGGCATTTTCCAGTGCGTTCCGGGCCAGTTCCGGAGGTTGGACACCCTCCTGGATAAAAACGGGTATATCCAGCTGGCTGCCCAATGTCTCCAGCTGATGGGCTGCTGCCGGGCGGTAGGGATCTCCTGCAACCAGCAAAATCCGTTCTCCCTGAGATCGCAGCAATTTACCCAGCTTTCCGGCTGCAGTGGTCTTGCCGGAACCCTGCAGGCCGACCAGCACAATTGTCCTGGGTCTTGCGCCGCTTAAATTCAGCGGTTCCGGTGTACCCAGTGTGGCGATCAACTCCTCATTAACGATTTTGATAACCTGCTGGCCGGGATTTAATGCTTTTGAAACTTCATGACCAACTGCCCGTTCACGGACCCGGGAGATGAATTCTTTTACAACGCCAAAATTTACATCAGCCTCAAGCAAAGCCAACCTGATCTCGCGCATGGCAGAATCGACATCCGCCTCCGAGAGCTTTCCCCGGCGGCGGAGATCTTTAAAAACATCATTCAACCGATCTGTCAGTTTTTCAAACACGACTCAGCATTTTAGCAAGATCACAAGCATTGGTCAAGGTGACAGGTTTTCGACTCTATGCGTCGTAACTTACAAATTACAGGGGGGTTTTATCTGATAGCAATTTATTTCACAATCCGATATTAACAAACCCGGAGATTCGATAATGCCCAAAGTTGCCATAGTAACAGACAGTACTGCCTATATCCCCGAAAAAATGGTGAAAGAATATTCAATCAGCGTCGCCCCCCAGGTCCTTATCTGGGGTGAAGAAATATATGAAGACGGCGTTGATATATTTCCAGACGAATTTTACAGCCGCCTAGCCAACACTGACATAATGCCGACAACATCCCAGGTGACTCCCAAATCTTTCGAAAAAATCTTCTCAAATCTACTGGCCCATGATTTTGAAATTCTGGCAATCCTGGTCTCCGATTTATTATCCGGCACGATTGGTTCGGCAATTCAGGTTAAAGAAGGCCTGCCTGAGGCGCCAATTGAAATTGTTAATTCGCAAACAGTGGCGATGTCGCTCGGGTTTCAGGCCTTACAAGCCGCCAGGGCGGCAGCAGATGGAGCAAGTCTGGCAGAATGCAAGCAGATCGCTGAACAGGCTCGCAACCATGTCGGGGTCGTTTTTGCTGTGGATACACTTGAATTTCTCCATCGTGGAGGAAGAATTGGAGGTGCCAGCCGGTTTCTTGGCGCCGCACTGAATCTTAAACCAATCCTGGAAGTAACAGAAGGCAAAATTGAGGCGATTGAACGGGTGAGGACAAGAAAAAAATCACTCAACCGGTTGGTTGAACTGGTTGAAGAACGCCTTTCTGGAGTCGAACCAGTCCGGATTGCATCGCTGCATGCGAATGCTCCCGAAGACGCACAGTATTTACTTGAGATGTCAGTGGAAAAATTTAACCCGGTTGAAACCATATTCTCAGAGGTCAGCCCGGTTGTGGGTACCCATGCAGGGCCCGGCACAGTAGGGTTGGCATACTGTGCTGGTATGTGAATATGGAGATATTTTTCCAGAATCCTGATGAAATCCCGCTGCCCCCCGCGGAAGTCAGGATACGTGAATTAAAAGCTGAACCCTGGTCAGGGGGTAAACTGATTCACATAAAATTAGAAGTGGATCCCTCCCAGAAGGCTCCAAATGCAGACCTGTTTATCACTACTTTAGATGGCGAAGTTCTGGCTTCCGCCAGTATTATCGAAAGCATGAGCAGGAAAATGGAATTAACGATGCACCTTCCTTTCGGTGCTGTCGATAATGAGTTGATACTGGAAGCCAGACTGTATTTTGCGGAAATAATCGACGAGCCAGATTTAAACCAAGAGACGAAACCCGTACAAAGACAGGTGGTTGATCAAGCTATTCTTAAACTCCAGATTCCAGACGAACCGCGAGAATAAATTTGGCCAGTTTGCTGTAACTTCAGGGGGCAATTTGGTCTTGACAGATAGAACACATGTGCTAAAATTAGTTACCACAATGTGAGGGAGAAGATATTATCATGACAGCCAATAAGAAAACTGATGACAGCGAACTAAACGATTCAAAAAGACTGGCGTTAGACAGTGCCCTTGGCGACATAACCAAAAGGTACGGAGAGGGTTCGATCATGCGCCTGGGCGAATCTCATCATATGACAATCGAAGCTATCCCGACCGGGGCATTATCCCTTGATATTGCCCTCGGGGTCGGGGGTTTACCAAAGGGGCGTATTACCGAAATTTATGGCCCCGAAGCTTCTGGAAAAACGACTATCTGCCAGCATACTGTGGCGGAAGCCCAGAGATTAGGCGGCACCTGTGCGTTTATCGATATGGAACATGCCATCGACCCGCCTTATGCGGCCCGCTGCGGAGTTGATCTCGAATCCCTGTTGATTTCCCAACCCGATACCGGCGAGCAGGCCCTCGAAATTGCTGAAACTTTAGTAAGGTCAGGCGCTGTGGATGTTGTGGTAATCGACTCGGTCGCCGCGCTGGTCCCAAGGGCGGAAATTGAAGGCGATATGGGAGATCCACAAATGGGATTGCAGGCCCGCCTCATGTCACAGGCTTTGCGCAAGCTTTCCGGCGCAATCAAACAAACCAACACCGCGGTTATATTTACAAATCAGCTCCGCCAGAAAATTGGTGTGATGTTCGGAAGCCCGGAGACCACGACCGGGGGGATGGCATTAAAATTTTACTCCTCCGTGCGGCTTGACTGCCGTCGAATCCAGTCCATAAAGTCTGGGTCGGAAATCATAGGAAGCCGGACGCGTGTCAGGGTTGTAAAAAACAAGGTCTCACCTCCGTTCAGAACAGCGGAATTTGATATCATGTACAACGAAGGCATCTCAAAAGCAGGAGACCTTCTGGATCTGGCAACAGAGCTTGATATTATTAACAAGCGCGGTTCGTTCTATTCCTACAGCGATATCCGTCTTGGTCAGGGCAGGGAAAATTCCAAAGAATATCTGAAACAAAATCCTGAATTATATGCTGAGATTGAAATGGCAGTCAGGCAGCAAACCCTGAGTGGAGACATGCCAAATCCAATCAAAGAGTGGGCACAGGACGAAGAGTAATAAGCATCCAAAAGGGATAATACTTATTTCTGCTTGCCCCTGCTCTTAAGAAATTAATTTACAGTCAAAACCTGTTAATTAATTTTCTCCATTGCTGTTTTGCTGTTTATTTCTATGTTCCTTCTTTCCAGGAATTAAGATAAGCCTCCTGCTCAGGCGTGAGTGTATCGATCTCAACGCCTATGCCGGTTAACTTCAACCTGGCGATATCCCGGTCAATTTCTTCCGGAACCCCGTAAACCCGGTTTTCCAGCCCGGCAGCGTTTTTATAAATGTACTCAAGGCTGAGAGCCTGGTTGGCGAAAGACATATCCATAACACTTGATGGATGTCCTTCAGCCGCAACCAGATTGATTAAGCGCCCTTCGCCCAGCAGATTGATCCGCCTACCATCATTCATTTCGTACTGTTCAACAAAAGGCCTCACCAGACGTTTTTCGCGCGCCATTTCCTCGAGAGCAGGAATGTTTATTTCAACATTAAAATGGCCAGAATTTGCCACAATGGCCCCATCTTTCATCAATTCAAAATGGTGGCGGTCAATAACATTGATATCCCCGGTAAGGGTGATGAAAATTTCCCCTATCTCAGCTGCCCGATTCATGGGCATTACCTGAAATCCATCCATTAATGCTTCCAAAGCCGGTAAGGGGTCAATTTCTGTGATGATCACCTGGGCGCCCATCCCCTTAGCTTTCATCGCCAGACCCCGTCCACACCAGCCGTATCCAGCCACAACGAGGTTTTTTCCAGCAAGGAGCACATTGGTAGCCCTGACAATCCCATCGATAGTCGACTGACCGGTTCCATAACGGTTGTCGAAAAAGTGTTTGGTCTGAGCATCATTCACTGCGACCACTGGAAATTCAAGCGCCCCATCAGCTGCCATTGCCCGTAAGCGGATTACTCCGGTTGTCGTCTCTTCTGTCCCGCCGATGACCTCGTTAAGGTTTTCCCGCCGGTCTTTGTGCAGTGTGCTGACAAGGTCAGCTCCATCATCCATGGTCAATTGCGGTTTATGATCGATTGCAGCATTGATATGCCTGTAATAAGAGACATTGCTCTCGCCCTTTATCGCATAGACGGGAATTTCAGAGTGAGTGACCAGAGAGGCTGCGACATCATCCTGGGTTGAAAGAGGGTTTGAAGCGGTTAATACCACTTCCGCACCGCCTTCAGCCAGCGTCTGCATCAGGTTGGCGGTCTCGGTTGTCACATGCAAACAGCCCGAAATCCGGACCCCCTGCAGCGGTCTTTCGCGCTTGAAACGGTCGCGGATTAACCTTAATACCGGCATTTCCCTTTCAGCCCATTCAATCCTCCTGCGCCCGCCTTCTGCCAGGCTCAAGTCCTTAACATCATAGTTTTCCATCCATAACTCCAATTTTTGATTTGATTTTGTTTTTATTCAATAACCAGAATTGAAGGAAATATTTTATCCTCCCGCAATCAGATTATCCAGCTGGCCGTTATCCGAAAAATGCTGGCGAAATCTTTTAATAAATTCTTCAAGTTGGAAAAAATGGCCCTGGGTCCCTTGATTTTCAAGGCAGTAACTGGCTGCCAGCGCTCCCATTTGAGCGCATATTTCCAAACCAAACCCGCGGCTGTAGCCAGCCAGAAAACCGCCCCGGAATGCATCTCCCACTCCGGTGGGATCGTTGATTTTATCAGACGGTACAACCGGCACAATAATCTCGCCTTCCCGGGAATAAATCGTCGAGCCCAAATTCCCACGGGTTACGACAATGAATGATACAGGTTCGCATTCAAGAATAGCTTCCTTTTCCAACCTGGTCATTTTGCGGATCAATTCATATTCATATTCATTCACAAAAAGTGCGTGTGCCCCGCTTATCCCCCTGCATAAATCCTCTCCTGAGAGGCGGACAATTTGCTGGCTTGGGTCGTATATATAAGCGATGCCCATTTCCTGGCATTCGTCAGCATGTTGAATCATCGCTTCTGGCGCATTCGGTGAAATAACAACCAGATTGGGTGGTTCGTCCCTCAGTTTTTTCAGTGAATTCTGGGCGGCAAAAGCCATCGCTCCCGGGTAAAAACTGGCAATTTGAGCCTGGGAAAGGTCGGTATTTACAAAAAAGGAGGCAGTGTATTCGTTTGGGATAACCTGAACACCGCTTGTATCGACGCCTTTGGATTCAAGCCAATCGCGGTATTCGCCAAAATCCTCGCCAACTGTAGCCCACAACAATGGTTTATCGCCAAATAAAGACAGGGTGTAAGCAATGTTGGGCGCAATTCCTCCACGCCTGCGCACCATTGAATCCACCAGAAATGACAGGCTGATTTTATCCAAGTGGTCCGGTAAAATATGTTCCTTAAAATACCCGGGAAAAGTCATCAGATAGTCAAAAGCAACCGAGCCGGTCAGGACAATACCCACTATATTAATAATCCTTCCACTGCCCGCGCTAAATTTGCTTCATATGGGGGTTGCACGATTCCGTTCTCTGTGACTATGGCTGTTATAAGTCGGTTTGGCGTTACATCAAAAGCCGGATTCCTGGCTGAGATCCCCTCAGGAGACATGGGTCTGCCTTTCTTTTCCAGGTCCAGCACCTCAGCGGGATCGCGCTCTTCAATTGGTATCTGGCCGCCGTGTATCAAGGAAAGGTCAATCGTGGAGGTAGGCACGACCGAATAAGCCGGCACCTGATTATCTTTTGCAGCCAGTGCCAGCATATAAGTGCCGATTTTATTTGCCACATCACCGTTTGATGCAACCCGGTCAGCGCCAAAAAAAACCTTTTGAACCTGGCCTGATTTAAGAAAATAACCCGCTGCGTTATCCGCAATCACATCAAAAGGAACACCGTAACGCTTGAGTTCCCAGGCTGTCAGCCGCGAACCCTGAAGGCGCGGCCGGGTTTCATCAACCAGGACGTGAATATTTTTCCCCTGCTCATGCGCCATCCGGATCACCCCCAGCGCAGTCCCCCAATCAACAGTGGCGAGCGCCCCGGTATTGCAGTGATGGATTATGGTATCGCCAGATTCAATTAACGTTGCTCCGTATTCCGCCATCCTTTTATTGATTTCCACATCTTCATCTGCGATTATCTGGGCTTCAAGTAAAACCCGCTCGCGCAGATCGTCCGGGTCACCCTGGAATTGTTCAACAATTCCCAGTATGCGCAATAACGCCCACGCCAGGTTTACTGCGGTAGGGCGAGCATCTCCCAAACCCTGACCGGCGAGGCGCAGGTCCGACCGGAGACCCTCGATAGTGGAAGCCTGAGATTGGCGCGCTGCCAATGCCATTCCAAAAGCCGCCGCTGCGCCAATTGCAGGAGCGCCGCGGATAACCATGTCCCGAATCGCATAAACCACATCCCGAAAATCGGTGTATTCAACGATTATAAATTCCCCGGGGAGCAGGCGCTGATCAATCATCTCGACAGAATTCTTTTTATAATTCCATTCTATTGTTCTCATCTTGGATTCAACTTTCAATAAAAAAATTCTCCAGGGATATTAACCTTTTAACAACAATTTACTGACAAGAAAATCGCCCTCCAATGAGAGCGAATGAAATATTTAAGAAATTTTTTCCGGGTAGAGAGAGTTTAACATGTGAGCAGTCCTTTGTCAAAGACAGGACCCAAGCGCCCGAACAGGCAATATTGACACACAATCCCGATCAGATTATAGTCTCACTCATGAAATTAAAGCCGGGTCTGGCATGGATTCTTCCGGTTTTGCTGCTGGCTGGCTGTGTAATGCCGGCAAACGAGACCTCACCCGATGCCATACCTACCCAAACACCATTTTCGATTTTACAACCTACCAGTCAGGTTGTTGTAACCGAAAATCCAATAAAAACAGTCACCCCGACCCCTCAGCCTTTGTTGAGAATTGAAAGCGGCGATTCAGCCCTGTCTGCCGGCGATTGGGAAAAAGCGCTGGATGAATACCAGGAAGCTTACGAAAACAGCCTCGATTCTGAGATGAAGGCCGCGGCTCAGTTTGGCATATCCCGCTCATGGATGATGGGAAGAAATTACTTTCAGGCTGTCCAGGAACTTGAGACATTGATATTAAATTACCCGGAAACAAGTCTGAAGCCAGATGCATTCTTTTATCTGGGAGAAGCGCATAATGCTCAGCAGCAATATACCCAGGCAGCCGATGCCTATTTAAATTATCTGGCGCTTAATCCCGGGGTAATCGATGCATACGTGTTGAATTTACGCGGGGATGCTCTTTTTGCATCAGGCGACTACGCCGGGGCAGCAAACGATTATCTTGCAGCCCTGGAATCGGGTAACCTGCTGGAAGAGAATCTGCTCCAGATGAAGGCTGCCCGCGCCTATGCACTTTCAGGGCTGTCTGAAAAAGCCCTCGCTCTTTATGATGAGATTAAAACTCTCACAGATGACAAAGAAACCCTTGCCCTTATCGCATTCAGGGAAGGGCAAATTTATTCCAGCCTCGGTCAAACCCAGGAAGCCTGGAATTCCTATCTGGATGCTGTGGTTAATTATCCTACCTCCTACAACTCCTACAACGCACTGATAGAGCTGGTAGACCAGGGTGCTCCGGTGAGCGAACTCGACCGGGGGATTGTTGATTTTTATGCGGGACAGTACGGAGTCTCGATCGCAGCTCTGGAAAGATACCTTCAAGAAAATCCTGACGACCGCGGAACAGGATTATATTTCTACGGCATGGCCTCCAGCGCGCTTGGAAACCATGAAGAGGCGATAAATGTCTGGGATGAATTGATCGAAAACTATCCAGACAATCCATACCTGGATAGCGCGGTTGAGCGTAAATCCTATACATTGTGGTACCACCTAGAACAATTCGAACGGGCGATTGGAGATTTATTAGACTTTGCCGGGAACAAACCGGCCCATAAACGGTCTGCTGAATTTACATTCACCGCAGCCCTCATCGCTGAGAGAGCTGCAGACCTGGAGCAGGCTGCTGATCTTTTTAGCAGAGTGGTGAATTTATACCCTGAATATGAAAATGCCCATCGCGCCCTGCTCCTTTCCGGGATTGCCAGATACAGGACTGGAGCGTATAAAAACGCTGAAGCAGACTTCCAGAGGTTGCTTTCAATCACCACCGCGCTTGATGAGCGGGCAGCCGCTTTGCTCTGGATTGGAAAGACTCGCCAGGCAATGGGCGACCCAGAGGGCGCCAAAAGCGCCTGGGAACATGCTTCCAGTGTTGATCCGACCGGTTACTACAGTGAGCGGGCTCGTGACCTGCTGAATGATCAACCGCCTTTTGCCCCTCCTGAAAATTTTGATATCAGCTTTAATCTGGATGGTGAACGCCAAAATGCGGAAACCTGGTTGAAAGCTACATTTGGCCTGGATGAAGGGCTTGATTTAAACGGTCCGGGTGCACTTGCCGAAAACCCTTATTACCAGCGCGGGTCTGAACTCTGGAAACTTGGTCGCCACAATGAAGCCCGTACGGAATTTGATTATCTTCGCAGTTCTGTGTCAGAAGATGCCGCTCTCACTTACAGGCTGATCAATTACCTTTATGATATTAAAGCATACCGGACTGCAATCCTGACTGTTAGAGATTTGCTTGATCTCGCCCTGATGGATGACGCAGAAACCCTCACCGCCCCGGCATATTTCAACCATATCCGATTTGGTCCTTATTACAAGGATATTATTCTATCTAAAGCGCAGGATTACGAGTTTCACCCCCTGTTTATTTTCAGCGTCGTCCGGCAGGAGAGTTTGTTCGATAATACTATCAGTTCTCCAGCTGGCGCAACCGGGTTAATGCAGATCATTCCGGCAACCGGGGCTGAGATATTCCAGAACCTGGGTTGGCCGCCGGATTATGAGGCAGAAGACCTGATCCGGCCTAACGTAAATATTACTTACGGCACTGATTACCTTGACACCCAGCGGAATTTATTTGAAGGCGATCTCTACTCGGTTCTGGCGGCTTACAACGGTGGACCTGGCAACACCATCACCTGGCGTGAGATCGGTTCAGACGACCCGGATATCTTTCTTGAATCTATCCGTTTCGAGGAAACACGCAAATACATTCGGACAATTTACGAGGCGTTTAATATCTTTCGCTGGTTGTACAGCCGGCCGGGGTGAATTGCTTACTGTCCCTCAATCTCTGCTGTTTCTTCAGGAGTCTCCTGAACCTCCACTGCTGATTTGGCAGTGATATACCATGACTTGATAGTATTGAACCGGTCGCTCGGTTCAATAATTGGCCCCATGCTTACCCCCCTGACCTGATTGTCAACAGCATAAGAATAAACAGGGAAAAATAAAGGCAGCGCAGGTATTTCTGAGGCAAATCGTACCTGAAAATTACGATACCTTTTCAAGCGTTCATCAAAGTCAACCAGTACCCGCGCCTGTTCCAGGAATTCGCTTGCCTGGCGGTCATCCCAGCCAGAATAATTCTGTCCGCCAATAATTTGAGCCTCATGCCAGAATGGGTATGGATCCGGATCTGCAGCCCCATCAAGATTTATTTCAACCAGTGCAGCCTGGTAAGTCCGGGGATCAAGATACTTGTTTATCAGGTCCTCATTGGTTACCGGCTTGAGCGTCAACATCACACCTATTTTCTGCCAGTCTTTCTGAACCGATTCGGCAATCTGCTGCGATATGCTGTCATTTGGATAGGCAAGTTCAAACGCCAGTTTCACACCGTCCTTGGCGCGTACCCCCTCTCCTTCAGCAGGGATTGTATATCCCGCTTCCTTGAGAAGCGCGATCGAGGCATCCTGGTCGTACCTGATATGCTCAATCCCATCATAATAAGCCCAGTTCTCCGGAAATATTGGGCCATCCGCGAAAATAGCCTGGCCTCCTAAAATACGATCGATTATTGAGCGCCGGTTAATTCCCGATAACAACGCTCGGCGGACTACAGGATCCTCAAAAAAAGGCAGCGATGGTAAATCCTGGTTTAAGAAAATCAAACTCAGGCGTGGCTTCCTGCTGGTGTATACATTGAGATCATTCTCCTGGAGAGCAGAATGAAGCAGCGCGGTCGGAATTTCACTGATCCCGAGAGCATCTTCATTCTGATAAGCAGTGAAAGCGCTTGAATAATCGGGGAAAAATTTAAAAATTACCTCTTCAATAAATGGTTTTTCGCCGAAATAATCTTCGAATACCGATAACTCCACCCCAACAATTTCCCCATTCTCAATCTGGAGCGCGTCAAATTTATAGGGGCCGCTGCCAACTGGATTTATGTTAAAAGGATCGGATATCAATTGTTCCGCTCCCAGGTTTCCGAGCAGGTGGAAGGGCAGCACACCGAAGGAAAGGTAATCCAGGAAGGGGGCGAATGGTTCTGGCAGGATAAATTGGAGCGTTTTTTCATCCAGAGGCCTAATTTCTATCTGGTTCCAGAATTCCCTCACATCCTCAGGCAGGGGAATACTTTCATCCCGGAGCATTCCAATCGTGAAAAGAACATCGTCACTGGTAACCGGAACGCCGTCGTGCCATACAGCTTCAGGTTTTATCGAAAAGTTATAAACAGTGCCATCCTGAGAAACCCCCCAGGAATCCACCAGGTCACCCCGCGGTATGCCCTGAGGGTCAAAGTTAAACAAACGGCTGAATAATAAGCGATTAACAGCCTGATCAGCAGGATTTCCTGAATCAAGAACCGGATTCAATCGTCCCAGCGAGCCAACAACAGCTTCTGTGTATACTCCTCCGCTGGTTGGTTGGATAATCGACTCTACACCAGGTAAAACATTAGGGGTTTGGCTGATAAGCAGTATCGCTATCGCAACCAATGCTACCAGGACGATTAATATTTGCAGACGGAATCTTTTCATCAAATTAATAATTTTAAGGGTGTGAGACTGATTTTCTGTCAAACACCCTTTTATCTTTTATGCTAATATTCTAAGTGCTGTATTAATATTTCTAACCAGGATAAAATCCAGTATTCTTATTTTTCCAGAAATTTAGAAGTTAATATTTATGCGATACTAGCCTGCAACAATCACTGTGGCAATGCATAGTAAAAAGAACATTACACTTAAAATTATTGTCACGTAGAAAAGTGTTTTTTCGATCCCTCTGCGGGCTGTAAAAACTCCGCCCATATCAGCGCCTGTCAATCCCCCCAGGCCTGCGCCTTTGCTCTGTAAAATGACACTCAAAATCAAAGTGATTGACGTTATAATCAATGCGGTATATAAAAATCTGTCCACCAATTCCTCCTGCGGAAGATAAACATTTGGATTTGAACCTGCCACAACACGCAGAAAAAAACGTTAGTGAGGTTGTTTTAGTTAGATTGAATAGAACAGCAACCCCACTGAAGTCGCTTTACCTCCGCTAAAAAGCAGGGCGATTATACCTGCCGTAATCAGAATCGTCAAATAAAGACCCTGGTATGCACCAAGTTGGAAATCAATTCATATTGAGTACCCTATACCAATCATAGTTCTACACTTGCAGAATTTTAGAAAAAGCGATACTTCTCATGCATGAAATCATCCTGAACATACATATGCACACCACATATTCCGATGGCCACGGCTCTCATGAAGATATCGCCAGAGCAGCAGTCTCCGCAGGAGTAGATGCGGTTATTGTCACTGACCACAACGTGCTGGTCTCCGGTCTCGAAGGATATTATGAAATTGATGGAGGGCGCGTATTAATCCTGATTGGAGAGGAAATTCATGACCAGACCCGGGATCCACAGAAAGACCACCTGCTGGTAATAGGTTCTGGGCGCGAACTGGCGACATTTGCCCCTGACACCCGGCACCTGATTGAAATGGTTCGACAGGAAAACGGGGTATCCTTCATCGCCCATCCCTATGACCCGGCTTCGCCAGTTTTTAAAGAGCCAGATATCACCTGGGAGAACTGGGATGTCCGAGGTTTTACCGGAATTGAAATCTGGAACGCAATGTCTGAATTTAAATCGCTTCTAAAAAGCAAAATGCACGGGGTTTATTATGCCTTCAACCCGGATAGAGTTGCGACCGGTCCTGACCCGCGTACACTGAAAAAATGGGATGAACTGCTTAAGCAAGGTCAGCGAGTGGTTGCCATCGGCGGAACAGACGCACATGCTATTCCTGCCAGTATTGGACCTTTACAGCGTATCCTTTTTCCGTATGAGTACCATTTTAAGACCATTAACACCCACCTCTATATTCCACATCCTCTCCTGCACGACTATGAATCCGATCGGCAAATGATCCTTTCCGCACTTGCAAACGGGAGAGGATTCATCGGTTACGATCTTCCAGAGCTTACACGTGGATTTCGATTTTATGCCCAGGGGATGGACCGGACTGCATGGATGGGGGAGGAGATCTCTGCTCAGAGAGGCGTAACATTTCAGATCTGTCTGCCGCGTATTGCGGAATGCCATTTAATAAAGGATGGCGCGGTGCTCAGGAAATGGAATAACCGCGAAAACTATACCCACATCACAAATGAACCGGGAATTTACCGGATTGAAGCCTTTATCGACTTTCTTGGAAAAAGGAGGGGTTGGATTTACAGCAACCCCATTTATGTAAGAAAATAATTATGGAATTTGAACTTAAAGCCCCGTATGAACCGAGAGGCGACCAGCCGCTGGCCATCCAACAGCTTGTTGAAGGGATCCATAATGGGTACCGCAACCAGGTTCTTTTAGGCGCAACCGGAACCGGAAAAACATTTACTATTGCTTCCGTAATACAGGAAGTTCAGAAACCCGCCCTGGTAATGGCTCATAATAAAACCCTTGCGGCCCAGTTATATGCAGAGTTCAGAGAGTTTTTCCCTAATAACGCTGTCGAGTATTTCGTCTCGTATTACGATTATTACCAGCCGGAAGCTTACGTCCCCCGCCATGACCTGTTTATTGAAAAAGATGCCGATATAAATGAAGAAATTGAGCGTTTACGGTTAGCAGCAACCACATCATTAATGTCCCGCAGGGATGTAATTATTGTCGCATCGGTTTCCTGCATTTACGGGCTTGGAAGCCCTGAGGCTTATGGCAGGGTAGTTATTAACCTGGAAAGCGGAAATATTTACCGCAGAAATGCCCTGCTTCGCCAGCTTATTGAGGGACACTACCAGCGCAACGATATCGAGCTGCGCCCCGGGACTTTTAGAGTGAGGGGAGACAGCCTGGATATTCTGCCAGCCTACCAGGATAAGTTTGGTTACCGGATCACTTTCTTCGGGGATGAAGTCGAACGGATTCTCGAATTCGACAGCATCACTGGAGAATTGAGACGCGAGCTGAAAGCTGCCCACATTTACCCGGCCCGCCATTTTATTACCGAAGATGAAAAACTTAAACAGGCGATCGCGGATATTGAGGGTGAACTGAAAAAGCGACTCGAAGAACTTACATCAAATGAGCTTTATGTTGAAACGCAGCGTTTAAAAAGCAGGACCAGGTATGACCTGGAGATGCTCCGGGAAGTGGGTTACTGCAGCGGGATCGAAAACTATTCCCGTCACCTGGATCAACGCGAACCTGGATCGCCGCCCTGGACTCTAATGGATTATCTCCCAAGCGACTATCTGTTGATCATTGATGAATCGCACATGACCGTACCCCAGGTACGCGGTATGTACAATGGTGACAGGTCCCGAAAAGAAACCCTGGTCGAATACGGGTTCCGGCTGCCTTCAGCGCTGGATAACCGGCCGCTCACCTTTGAAGAATTTGAGCAGCATATGGGTTATACAATTTATACATCCGCCACTCCCGGACCCTATGAATTAAAAGCCGCTGACCAGGTGGTCGAACAAATTATCCGCCCGACCGGGCTGGTTGATCCAGAGATTGAAGTCCGCCCGGTTGAAGGCCAGGTCGACGACCTGATTGGTGAGATAAACGATAGAGTTGCCAGAGGCCAGCGAACCCTTGTTACCACTCTGACAAAACGAATGGCTGAAAAGCTTTCGGATTATTTACTCGATTTGGGAATCAAAGTCCACTACCTCCACTCCGAAATTGACACCCTCGAAAGAATAGGGATTCTCCGCGATCTGCGTCTGGGAATTTTTGATGTGGTTGTAGGCATAAACCTGCTCCGTGAAGGGCTTGACCTGCCAGAAGTTTCGCTTGTAGCGATTCTGGATGCGGATAAAGAAGGTTTCTTGAGATCCGACACCGCTCTAATCCAGACAATTGGACGGGCAGCCAGGCATATTGAGGGAAAAGTAATTATGTACGCGGATGGATTAACGGGATCAATGAATCGTGCAATCGACGAGACAAACCGGCGGCGTGCAATCCAGCTCGAATATAATCAGAAAGAGGGCATCCAACCTGTGAGCATCTATAAGGAGGTACGCGACCTGACCGACCGGATTACTGTAAAAGCAGTCGCCGAAACAGGTGGAGGATACCGGGTGAAAGAAGCAGGCGCTTTGCCCAGGAAAGAAATGGCTAAGGTTATTGCGGAAATGGAGAAAGAGATGAAAGAGGCTGCCGCAGTTCTGGAATTCGAAAAAGCGGCATTGCTCAGAGACCAAATATATGAACTGCGATCGATCATGGCAGAAGAAAGCGATGCGCCGCCCTGGGAGAAAATCCGAATCATGGCAGGAGAATGAATTATTCAGGGTCTGAACCTGGCGAATTCAATGAAAACCACGAACGTAACCCGCTTCCTGGATGCCCGCAATGTCGAATACACAGTCCGGGAACTGCCTGAAAGAAAATTTGGCGCGGTGGAAACAGCCCAATTTCTGGGAATTCCGGAAGATGAGGTCTTTAAAACAATTGTTACCAGAGGAAAAGATTCCGGCAGAACAGTTCTGGTACTTGTCGGCGGCGACACAGAAGTTGACCTGAAAGCCCTCGCAAATTTGTTTGGTGAAAAAAAGATGCTGAAACTATCCCAGAGGGAAGCAGAAAAGGTTACCGGTCTGAAAGCCGGCGGGATATCTCCCCTGGCTTTGATAAACAAGGGCTTTAAAGTGATAATCGACGAAACCGCCAGAGCGAAAGAATCGATCAATATTTCCGGCGGTGAATGGGGTCTTACACTGCAGATCTCCCCACTAAATCTGGCTGAAATTACCAGGGCAAAATTCGCTCCAGTCAGCCAGATGAAGAATTGAATTTCAAATCCCAGGGTTGAACTATCTTACAGCGGCAATTAATGTTTTTAATTTTACGAACCTATTTTTTTATAATATAATGAATGCTTTACATCAAATAAGCGGTTTCTTAACAAGGAGGTGCCATTTCAAATTTTAATCCAGCTGGTAAAACGTAATCAAAAAATTTTTAATGGAGGAGAAAAAGTTGAAAAAAACAGCATCATTAATTTCAATCCTGTTTGTATTCAGCCTGGTGCTTTCCGCCTGCGCGCAACCAACCCCCGAGACTATCGTTGAAGAGGTGGTAAAAACAGTTGTTGTGACAGAGGTTGTGGAAGTTGAGGGCGAGACCGTTGTCGAGACCCAGATTGTCGAGGTTGTCGTGACGCCAGAGCCGGCAGAAGAAGAACCCATGGTCGAAGAAGGCTTTGCCAGAGGTGAAATCCTTAACCGCGTCCTCGAACGCGGCAAAGTTGTTTGTGGCGGCCGCACCGACCTGCTCGGTTTCGGATACCTTGATGAATCTGGAAACAACCTTGGTTTTGATATCGATACCTGCCGTGCTGTCGCCGCAGCAGTTCTTGGCGATCCGGAAGCAGTCGAAGTGGTACCGCTTACTGCTGCTGACCGCGGACCTGCACTCCAGACAGCTGAGGTTGATATTCTCAGCCGCAACGCCACCTGGACTTCCAGCCGAGAGGCGCAGTGGGGCAACTTTACCATCGTAACTTTCTACGACGGCCAGGGCTTCATGGTCCCGGTCGCCAGCGGTATAACCACGCTTGAGGAGATGGATGGAGCCTCGGTCTGCGTTACCAGCGGCACGACCACCGAGCAGAACCTGGCAGATGCATTCCGTGAAAGAAGCTTGAGCTACGAACCGGTCATCTTCGAGGAAACTGCCTCCGTGTACAGCGCCTATGAAGAGGGACGCTGTGATGTCACCACCAGCGACATATCCCAGCTTGCTTCAGTCCGGGAAGGTTTCGCTGACCCGGATGCGCATGTCATCCTTCCGTTTGCTATTTCAAAAGAACCCCTCACCCCTGCTGTACCGCACGGCGATGACCAGTGGTTTGACATTGTCAAGTCGGTGATTTATGGTCTGATAAACGCCGAGGAACTGGGCATCACCCAGGCGAGTGTGGAAGAGTTGAAATCTTCCGAGAATATCAATACCCGCAGACTGCTTGGGCAGGAAGGAGAGTGGGGTAATTCTGACCTGGGCGTTGATGTTGAAGCCTTAGCCAATGCGATCGCCGCAGTGGGCAACTACGGCGAAATATATGACCGTTATTTTGGTCCGGAAGGCGATGCTTTCACGCTGCCGCGCGGATTGAACGAACTTTGGACCAACGGCGGTTTAATATATGCTCCGCCAATTAGATAAACCCCGGATATAAATATTTACTCAAGGGGCTGTCCCGAATGGAATGTTTTCTCTGAACGAAGTAAAGAGTCTTCCTGGAGAAATATAAAACAAATGCTACATTCCGCTCAGAATGATATAAAAAACATATTGGGCAGCCCCTTTTTAATTTCCATTGCATGACAACCCACCAGCCGGCATCCCCACCCCAGCAAAAGGCAATACCTTTATGGCGCGATGAACGCGCCATAAAATGGACCGCACAGATTGTTTCTGGGGTAATTATTATCGGATTGCTGTTCTGGATTGGAATCAACTTTATTGAGGGCGCCAATCAGCGCGGGATGACCCTGAATTTCAAATTTTTGGGCGATCCGGCAGGTTTCCCGATTTCCGACCCGGTCCTTCCCTACGATCCTTCGATGTCATTTGGATATGCCTTCATAGTGGGTCTGGTTAAAACCATCCTGGTCTCAGTCCTTGGAATTTTCTTTGCCACAATCATAGGAATAATTGTTGGAATCGCCCGCTTATCTTCAAACTGGCTTGTTAACAAACTGGCTCTTTTATACATCGAATTCAACCGTAATATCCCCCTGCTTGTGCTCTTATTCTTATTTTATTTTGCCGTTTTTAACCAGTTACCCTCTGTAAAAGAGAGCCTTACAATTGGCAATTCGCTTGTTCTGAATTCCAGAGGGATTTACCTTGCCTGGCCAAGGTTGACAGCAACTGGAATCATCTGGATTGTGGTAATCTTTCTCTCAGTAATTCTGGCTGCTGTCGCCTATATCCAACTCCAGAAGAGAGAGATTGATACCGGTAAAGCGACTTATTACCTACCCATCAGTTTAGCCATACTGCTGGTTGGCCCCGTTTTCAGCCTGCTGCTTCTAAGGGGCTCTCCGTTTAATTGGGATGTACCGGTCCTGGAAGGCTTTAATTACAGCGGTGGGATGCGATTAACCCCCGAATTTGCCGCCCTGCTGGTGGGATTGAGCATTTACACAGCCGCTTTCATCGCGGAGGTAGTAAGGGCTGGAATTCTATCGGTCAGCAAAGGCCAGCGCGAGGCTGCAAATGCCCTGGGGTTGAGCAGTTTCCAGGTACTTAACCTTGTGATATTCCCACAGGCATTAAGAGTTATCATCCCGCCATTAATCAGCCAGTACCTGAATCTCACAAAAAACTCCAGCCTGGCTTTTTTTATTGGTTACCAGGAAGTATTCAGTGTTGGAAAAATCGCGATCAACCAGGCCGGGCGCGCCATACCCGTATTTATTTTAGTTATGCTGGTTTATCTGGCGCTCAGCCTGTTCACATCTCTGATTTTAAACTGGTATAACCGCCGCATCCAGCTAGTTGAAAGATAAAATGGCTGTCACAGAAACCACTTCACGTCCACCAGAACCACCCGGCATAAACGCCTGGTTAAAGGACAACTTTTTCAGTTCCTGGATTAATGGAATTATTTCTGTTGTTTCCTTCCTGGTATTGGTCTGGTTGTTCTGGGAAGTTCTGTACTGGGTTTTTGTAGAAGCCGACTGGCGTCCGGTCATTCAGTCTCCAGTTTTATTCCTCTTCGGGCAGTACCCGCGCGATATGCTCTGGCGGATTGGAATTTGTATGTCTCTGATTTCATTCCTTGTCGGAGTGAGCTGGGGTGTCTGGGGAGATTTAGTCCGGGCTTTTGCAATAACAATCGGAGCTGTGCTGGCAATGTTCGTAGTGATCCCCTTTCAATCGGTGGATTGGACTCCAGCAGTCCGGGGTGTACTGGTCGCAAACATCTTGCTGATATATATAGGATTCATTTTCGCCCGGAAGATTCCTATCAAATCCATCTATGTTACCGTCGGATGGCTGCTCACTATTGGGATATCCATATTTGTACTTCTGCCGGGTTTAGAAAACAGCGAAATACTTCCGAAAATTCCGACCACTTTATGGGGGGGATTACTGGTAACATTAATTCTGGCAGTTGGAGGAATTGTACTTTCTTTCCCGATTGGAGTGCTGCTGGCGCTGGGAAGAAGGTCAGACCTGCCGTTTGTCAAGGGTTTTTGCATCGCTTTCATCGAATTAATCAGGGGTGTGCCCCTGGTGACAATCCTGTTTATGTTTTCATTAATCTTACAGGTTTTCCTGCCGGCAGAATCGAGATTTGACCGGCTGCTCCGGGCATTAATCGCAATCACAATTTTCTCCGCCGCATATATGGCTGAAAATGTGAGGGGCGGTCTGGCGGCGGTCCCACCGGGGCAAATAGAAGCCGCGCGTGCTTTGGGTCTGCGGGGATACCAAATAAATTTGTTTATTGTCCTGCCTCAAGCGTTGAAGGCGGTTATTCCTGCCATTGTTGGACAGTTCATCAGTCTTTTAAAGGATACCACCCTGGTGATTATCCTTGGAATAAATGAACTTCTGGGGATAGGCAGGGCTGTCATTAATTCAGATCCGGAATTTATCCAGCTGCAGCTTGAAGTCTATTTATTTATCGCTTTAATATTCTGGGTTTTCAGTTATGCAATGTCGCAGTCCAGCTATCGCCTTGAATCAGTCCTGGGCGTTGGTGAGCGTTATTAAGGAGATAAAATGAACGATAAAATGGAAGAACCGATCATTATCTGTCGGGATGTACATAAATGGTACGGAAATTTTGAAGCCCTGAGAGGCATCAGCATGGAGGTCATGAAAGGGGAAGTGATTGTTATTTTCGGACCCTCCGGCTCGGGCAAGTCCACTTTTATCCGTACGATCAACCGGCTGGAAGAACATCAGAAGGGAGATATTATTGTCGACGGTATCGAACTGACCCATGATGTGCGTAATATTGAAGCGATCCGGATGGAGACGGGGATGGTTTTTCAATTATTTAACCTGTTCCCGCATTTGACTGTAATGCAAAACATAACGCTGGCTCCGATTCGGGTGCGGAAATGGCCCAAAGATAAAGCCGAAGAGATTGCCATACAGCTTCTTGAAAGGGTTGGAATCCCGGAACAGGCAGAGAAGTACCCGGCCCAGTTGTCAGGCGGTCAGCAGCAAAGAGTAGCAATGGCGCGCGCACTTGCCATGCAGCCCAAAATTATGTTATTCGATGAACCAACCTCTGCCCTGGACCCGGAGATGATCAAGGAAGTGCTCGATGTTATGGTTGAATTGGCGAATACCGGTATGACCATGCTGGTAGTAACCCATGAGATGGGTTTCGCCCGGGGCGTTGCCGACCGGATGTACTTTTTCGACGAAGGGCTTATTGTCGAAAGCGGGACGCCACATGATATCTTCCACAACCCTAAGGAAGACCGCACCAAGTTATTCCTTTCCCAAATCCTCCAGCATTAAAATTTTTTTACCAATTTATACAGGCAATTACTAAAAGCGGGTGGCTGTCTGAGCCACCCGCTTTTCAGGCAGGATTAGAAAATTCCTCCTGGAAACGCAAGCAAACCGAATTTGAGGTGTCTGTAAAATGCCTGGAGGTTTAGATTGCTTAATGAGCCGGGTTTCTTCTATAAAAACGACTAAGGCAAAGCAGCGATAGCTTTAACTTCGATCAAAAAGTCTTCCCGGTACAGCCCCGCCACAAGGACAACTGAATCCGGAGGGTAATCCTGGCTGGGCAGCAGGTCATTGTAAATCTCAAACAGTGCTTCGCGATGGGCTTTCAGGTTCTCCCTGCCGACGATAAAAGTGGTTAATTCAACAACATTGCTAAAATCAGCCCCGACGCTCTTGAGCACGCTGCTGATATTCCGGTAAACCTGGCGGGTCTGGGCAGCGATATCCCCCACACCAACTGTCCGGGAATCTGCATCCATTGCGGGCTGACCGGCAATAAAGAGCAAACGGTTTGTCTGCACCATTACAGCCTGTGAGTATGGATAGACACTTGGAGATGGGATCTCATCAGGTTGGATAATCTGTTTTAAACCTGTCATCTTTTACCTCTTTCTATTCATAGCCTATCTCGCCAAGCTCTTCTCCATTCACAAACACGGCATAGTAACCTGGCGGCGGGGTTCCGAGTGGTACATTTTCCTCAAACTCCTCCAGAACCTGGACACAAATCTTATCCGGATCGATAACGGAATACACCTCTATATCTATCCGGTTTTTATCATCTGGATCTTCAATCCGGACGCGTAATTCATTACACGGGGTAGGTAGCGAACCTTTTATATTCAATACAAACTGGGGCGGATAGCTTTCTAATATAAGTATTTCGGTTTTCTCGACAAATGCATCCTCTTTAAATAGCTTTTGATCTTCTGGGGAAGGTTTCCAGTAACCAGAGACCACTGGATTTTTAGAATCAACCCCTCCGTTTCCGGCGTTTATGTTAACATCCCGGTTTGTTGATAGGCTTTCGACTGCCTGATCCGGAGAGGGTCCTGGGCTGCATGCCGAAATCAGGATAAATAAGATCAGTGCAGGAAAAATGCGGGTTGAAAAATTATTTGTTTGGAAAAATAAAATCATGGGGATCTCCTTTTTTTTCTCTCTTTGAATTAACGAAAAAGCAAAGGAAAAAGTTCCCGTTGGAAAATAAGGGTTATCCCTTTACAACTGCGGCTGGTATTAATCTGGCTACTTTCCTGGCAATCCCAGCCCCGGAAACCGTTGCAACCACTTCATCCACATCTTTATACGCCTGGGGAGCTTCCTCCGCAAGCCCCGCCATAGAGCCTGCCCTGATCCGGATGCCATCCTTTTCCAGCTTTGAGCGGAGATTCTCCCCTCTCACCTGTTTCTTGGCCTGTTTCCGGCTCATCACCCGCCCGGCGCCGTGGCAGCTTGATCCAAACGAACGCTGCATACTCTCCTCTGTACCTACCAGCACCCAGGAAGCAGTTCCCATGCTACCGGGGACAAGAACAGGCTGGCCGAACGGCCTGTATTCCGGCGGAAGTTCCATGAATCCGGGTCCAAACGCCCGGGTGGCGCCTTTGCGGTGAACACACACCTTCATTTCTTTACCTTCAATTTTGTGCGTTTCAATCTTGCCCATATTGTGGGCGATATCATACACCTGGGTGAGACCCCAGTTAGAAACATTTCTGGAGAACACTTTATCAAACGCCTGGCGGGTGAAATGCGCCAGCACTTGGCGGTTTGCGAAGGCATAATTGGCGGCTGAACGCATTGCTGCCAGATAATTTACCCCCTCCTGTGAGTTCAACGGCGCGCAAACCAGCTCCCGGTCTGGCAGTTTAATCCCGTATCTCTGAACCGCTCCCTGAAATTCCCTCACATAGTCCGAGCATATCTGGTGCCCAAACCCGCGTGAACCACAGTGGATCTGGACAACTATGTTTCCAACAGCCAATCCCATAACATCGGCAGCATTTTTATCAAAGATCTGGTCTACGATATCCACTTCAATAAAATGATTCCCCGCACCTAGAGTCCCCAACTGCGGTCTACCCCGTTCTTTTGCTCTTAAACTGACGGTATTCGGATCAGCCCCCTCAATCCTCCCACCCGCCTCTGTTCTCTGGATATCCGTATCATCCGCATACCCGTTTCTTAATGCCCAGCGCGATCCGTCAATACAAACACGGTCAAGCTCCTTCTGGTTTAGCCGGACAGAACCCTTCTTACCCACCCCGCTAGGACAGTACATATCCAGTGCAGTTGCAAGTTCGTCCAAGTACGGCAGTGCTTCTTCGTATGGAATTTGGGAGGCGAGCAATCTCACACCGCAGTTAATGTCATAGCCAATGCCGCCTGGCGAAATCACCCCATCCGGGTAGCGAGTGGCAGCAACGCCTCCAATCGGAAAACCATATCCCTGGTGCATATCTGGCATGACCAGAACCTTTCCAACCAGACCCGGCAGGGTCGCTGAATTAACTGCCTGTTCAAGAGATCTGTCTGTTATTATTTGGTCAAGCAGCCGCCTTGAGACAAACACCCGGACCGGGACTCGCATATCATCCCGGTAACTACTCGGAATCTCCCACTCATATTCATTAATCTGCTTCAAATCAGAAATATTAACCATCTCAAACCTCCTCGCTTCTTTTTGCAACCTCCAAGTAACTGATTTCAAACATCGAATATGATCCTTACTTCCAATCCGTGTTTTCCCTGCCGGATTTTAAGATTGTGGTAGGTGACTGCTTTAATCTCCTTTTCAATACTTTTTATTCCTGCGCCTTCAACAACAGCGGATATGCTGTTTCCTGATTTTTTAAAATCGAAAGTATCGAATGCCAGCGATTCCATTTCAGAATAAAATAACAATTCAGATAAAAAATTGACTATCATACTTTCAGGATCAGGGCCATCGATAACAAACATCCTTATTTCCCTTGGTTTATCCTGTAATATAATACCTGCCAGGTGGTACATACCCCGGGCTGACACTTCAAACAATCTTTCAATGTCTGGAGCCCAGACTTCTAATTCCCAATCAGCAGTGTGTTCTACCTCGATGTAACCGGATTCCTGAATATTCATTTCCATCAGTATAATTTATTTCTAATTATTATTTGTGTTTATGGTGGGATAATATTCCGGCAATTTTTATAAAAATCAATTATGATTCGCTGAAATTCGAATTAATCATTCAATTCAAATACCTGAAAATCAACTCCAGGTTTTATTATGAAGGATATAGAGAACAAACTCAACCTGATAGAGAGAAGACTGCAGGCGCTTATCGAAGGCAGTTCTTCAAAATTATTCTTATCGAAAGACCGTTTTACTCTTTTGAATAAAAATCTGATCTCTGCCCTTAAAGAGAGTGAAAAACGGGAAGTGAGTGGAGAAATTTTTGCGCCTGACAACTTCGTGGTCAGAGTAAATCCAGGCCACGTAGATGAATGGCTTTCAGACCAGGGAACTTTGGAATCGACAGCCATCAATTTAAGACAGTACTCAAGGGAAGAAGGCATCCGGTTTGAATCCACACCTATGATTAAAGTTGAACCTGACCCTGATGTCGCTCCGGGAGATATCAGGATCGAACTTAATTATCGAGGGGACAATATAACCCAGACAACTGCAATCTCAATTGATGAGGAGCAGTCTGATACCGAAATCCCACCTGATGCATACTTGATCGTTGATGGAACCGAATTTTTTACATGCGACCAGTCAAATATAAAAATAGGCAGGTACCCTGAAAACCAGCTGGTGATTAATGACCGGCGGGTTTCCCGCCAGCATGCCCAGATCCGAGCGATAAACGGCAATTTTGTCCTATTTGACCTGAATTCTTCCGGCGGAACATTCGTCAATGGAGATCGGATTAACCAGCGAGTTCTCCATCCGGGGGATGTAATCTCGCTAGCTGGTGTTCCGCTTGTCTACGGCCAGGAAAAATCCGCTCAAGAAAATACACAGCAAATAACGATCGATTTTTAATTCCAGAAAATGGTTAAAATAAAAGTGAATTAGAGATGAGCGCATACGTTCTACTATTGCTGCGGATTATTCTGGTGGTTGTCTTGTATGGTTTTATTGCCTGGGCGCTTTACACGCTTTGGAGAGATATGAAGACCCAGGAAAAAACCCGCTCAATACCTCAAAGCCCGAAATTAACCCTGATTAAACTTGGCATGGAAGAACCTGAAAGCACCTCGTTTATCCAATCTGAAATAGTACTGGGAAGAGATCCAACCAGCGATCTGCAGATTGAAGACAATACAATTTCCGCTCAGCATGCCCTGCTTTCTTACCATCATGATCAGTGGTGGGCTAAAGATTTAGAATCGACAAATGGAACATTTCTGAATAATGAACGGATATTCGATGAGCATTTGATTACCTCCGGTGATGTGCTGAAATTGGGAATTTTTACATTTGAAATTCAGATTCAGGAGAATTAAACATGCCAGACAACCCAAAACTTGCTGTTATCGGCGGTTCCGGCTTATATGAATTGAGTGGACTTAAGAACCAACAGGTATTTGATATCTCCACCCCCTTTGGAAAACCAAGCGCTCCAATTATTGTCGGAAAAGTGGATCAGCAGCCTGTCGCTTTTCTGGCAAGACATGGTATCGGTCATTCAATTTCGCCTTCCGAAATCAATTTCAGGGCAAATATATACGCATTAAAAACGCTGGGTGTTGAACGCATCATCAGCGTCAGTGCATGCGGCTCTCTCCGGGAGGACTTCGCGCCGCGCAATATCGTAATACCGGACCAGTTATTTGATTTCACAAAAGGACGCAGAAACAGCTTTTTCAGCGATGGTATTGTCTCCCATATCAGTGTCGATAAGCCTTTTTGTATAGATTTTTCGAACATTCTCTATTCTTCTTTGGTTGAGACAGGAGCGATCGTTCACAAAGGGGGTTCGTTTATCACAATCGAAGGGCCGCGATTCTCAACCCAGGCTGAATCGAATGTATTCCGGTCATGGGGTATGTCTATTATCGGGATGACCACTGCCCCTGAAGCGTTCCTGGCAAGAGAAGCGGAGATGTGTTATGCAGTGATGGCGCATGTGACCGATTACGATGTCTGGCATGTCAGTGAGGAACCTGTGACCGTGGAAATGGTTATTGAAATCCTGGAACAAAACACCGAGATAGCCAGGCGCGCCATTTTGAATGTAGTTCAGAACTTGCCAGAGACAAGAGATTGCCGCTGTAAAAACGCCCTGGCTGATTCATTGATAACCAACCCGAATCAAATTCCACCTGAGACCCGCGCCCGCCTTGATTTGCTTGTCAAAAAATACCTGGAGTAGTGAATAAAAAAAACATGATTTTTGATCTGAGAATGGATAAAACCTTAATTAAAAGAATTTCCCGCTTTGACACAATCACTCGATTTATTTAAACCAACCGCCGCCAGCCGGATCCAGTTCCGGTTATTAATCCTGGCTGGATTGTTTGTTCTAGTCTATGCTGCCCTATTAACGTTCTCGCCAATAGTGAGAGAACGCAGTTTTGACGTCGATTTACACTGGCGGCACTGGTCCGGTGTCCTGGTGTGGCTGATTATCTTCAGCCTGGTCCACCTTGTAACAACAGCACGGCTGCCAGGACGGGATCCGTATCTTATACCTGTGGCTGCCTTGATGAGCGGTTGGGGATTATTGACGATCTGGCGCCTGCTGCCGCCCCTGGGTTTGCGCCAGACCATCTGGTTATTGATATCCGCCTTTATCTTATTTTGCGGTTTGTGGTTGAAATTTGATCTGGAAATACTCCGCCGTTACAAATACATCTGGCTGTTTATCTCCATCTTTCTTATTGCTCTGACCCTGTTTCTGGGTACAAATCCGTTGGGCTACGGCCCACCAATGTGGCTGGGCTGCTGCGGTTTCTACTTTCAACCTTCAGAACCTCTAAAGCTTCTGCTCATTATCTACCTGTCAGCATATCTTGCCGATCAATACCCGCGTCTGGGAGGAATAGTTTCACAGTCAACGCCAGATTCAACCAGCAGGACAAAAAGACCCCGCCTTGTGGATCGTATTTCGGAATTTACAAATTCATTCAACCTTTCCCTGCTGGCACCCACCCTGGTAATTATGGTGATTGCGATTGCTCTGGTACTCATCCAGAGAGATATGGGCACCGCATTGATATTGATATTTATTTACACATCCATACTTTATTTTGCTACAGGTCAGTTTAGATATTTTGTTATAGCGGTTATTGGTGTCACGCTGGCATTTATTATCGGTTACTTTACGGTTGATATCGTAAAACTGCGGGTCGATTCCTGGCTGTTTCCCTGGCGTGATCCAAGCGGCAGCACCTACCAGATCGTCCAATCATTGATTGCAATTGCAAACGGCGGCATTTTCGGTCGTGGGCCGGGTTTGGGATACCCGAACCTCGTACCAATTTCACAATCCGATTTTGTATTCACTGCCATCACCGAAGAAAGCGGGTTTATCGGCGCCACTGCCCTGCTGATTCTCCTGGCTCTATTTACTAACCGGGGTCTCAACATCGCAATCAACGCCCGTAATCCTTTTCGAAGTTACCTTTCAGCCGGCATTATTTCCTTATTGATTGGACAGAGTATATTAATCATAGCCGGCAATATCCGTATGCTTCCACTGACAGGGATCAACCTTCCTTTTATTTCGTATGGCGGTTCCTCACTTCTAACGACATATCTATGCCTTTTCCTGCTGCTTGTTATCAGCAGCAGAACCGGAACTGAGCTGCCTGAACCAGTACCTGCCAGGCCCTTTATAAATTTTGGCGTACTTATTTTCATTTGTATTGGTCTGATTTCTATCATAATCGGTTGGTGGTCTATTGTCCGCAGCCCGAATTTAATTGCCCGCACTGATAACCCGCGCAGATCAATGAGCGACCTTTATGTAAAAAGAGGCTCAATTCTAGACCGGAATAATAATCCGATCAACATTACCTCCGGAGAGGCGGGCAGCTATTTCAGAAAAACTAACTACCCGCCTCTGTCCAATATTGTGGGCTATACAAATCCTCTCTACGGTCAATCCGGCCTGGAAGCGAGCATGGACGACTACCTGCGCGGCTGGTCTGGAAATCCACCTCAAGCAGTCTGGCACCAGCACTTATTGTACGGGCAACCTCCTCCCGGTGTTGATATCAGGTTAAGCCTCGACCTTGAACTTCAACAATTTGTTGATAATATGTTGGATGGGACAACCGGGGCTCTGACAGTGCTCAACGCACAAACCGGTGAGATCCTCGCAATGGCGTCCAAGCCTGCATTCAATTCAAACAATTTGGAGAATGACTGGGAGAGTCTTGTAAAGGATCCAGATTCACCCCTGTTCAACCGAGCATCCCAGGGATTGTATAATGCCGGGGGAGCGCTGTTGGTATTTTTATTTTTCGAGGGAATCACGGAGGGAAATCTGCCTGATCTGCCAGAAATGATTAATTTCCAGGGTGGCAGCCTTTTTTTCGATTGCGCAGTTGACCCGGGTGGTTTCCCCCGGGTGTCTGCAGTAAGAAATAGCTGTCCCTCAGGTGCATCTGCACTGATAAGCCAGCTCGATGGGGACAGGCTTCAGGAAATTCTGGAACGAACCGGATTTAATTATCAACCGGGGTTGAACTTACCTGCTGGGGCTCCGCCGGTTAGCGCTGATGAACAAACTCCCGAAACAGTGGAGGCGGGGCTTTTTACAAAAATCAGCCCACTGCAGCTTGCTGTAGCTGCAGCAGCAATCACTGGTGGAGGGGTCCGGCCTTCCCCAAAAATCGTTGGTGCGATTAAGACTTCTGATGGTGATTGGGAATCCCTCAAAAGCATTTCTGAACCAGTTCAGGCATTCTCCCCGGAAATATCTGCTGAGGTTGCCAGTAAATTATCTGAACCTGATCTTCCCTTCTGGCAGGTGGTTACATTATCTCCGCCGGCGCAATCTGGCACAATTGACCAGGCTGGCACATGGTACCTGTCAGGTTCGAATCCTTCCTATAAGGGTATACCAATCTCCATAGCCCTCCATATTGAAGAAGAAAACCCCGAACTGGCGGTCAGGATTGGCCAGGCGGTTATCCGCCGGGCGCTCGAAAGTTATCCCTAAACCACCCGGATAAACCTTCTCTTCCCCACCTGCAGCACTCCTGGATTCGGAAAGGCAAGGTTAGCATCCGTAAGTGTCTCGCCGTCGAGACGAACCCCATTCTGAGAAATTAATCTGCGTCCCTCGCTTTTACTCGTAACCAGGCCTGTCTCGACCAGTACGTCCAGTACAGATTTAGCTGGATTAAAGGCAAACTCTTCCATCCCATCCGGGGTGTCTTTCTTTTGAAATACTTTAATAAATTCAGCCTGCGCTCGATCGGCTTCCTCGTCAGAATGGAAAATCGCTACAACCTCATGTGCTAACTTCATCTTTCCATCCCGCGGGTGCAGTTTGCCGGTTGCCAGATCCTTTTCCAGCTTTTCTATCTCTACAGGCGTCCAGCGGGTCACCATCCGGAAGTATTCACCCATCGCTTTATCCGGCACGCTCATCACTTTACCGTACATATCCTCCGGCGTTGCCATAATTGGAATATGATTTCCCAGCGACTTGCTCATTTTGATCTCACCATCAGTTCCGGGAAGTATTCCCATAATTATCCCGATATTGGGCTTCACCCCGAGGAATGTCATCAGCTTTCTTGCTGCGGTGATAATGTTGAATAACTGGTCTGTGCCTCCGATCTGGACATCCGTCTGCATCGCATAAGCGTCATACCCCTGCATAATTGCGTAGAAAGTCTCATGCAGATATATCGCGTCGTTGTTTTCCCATCTCAAACGGAAGTTTTCACGGGTTAAGAATTGCTGAATTGTAAAATTGGAGGCGAGTTTTATAAGATCCTCGAAAGTCAATTTCGATAACCATTCCGCATTGTAAAGAATTCTGGTTTTATCGCGGTCAAGGATCTTAAACGCCTGTTCAGCATAAGTGCGTGCGTTCTGTTCAACTTCTTCCGCGGTTAACTGCGGGCGCAGCCTGTCCTTGTCCGATGGGTCGCCGATCAACGAAGTGTAGTTGCCGACAAGAAAGATCACATCATGACCAAGTTCCTGGAACTGGCGTAGTTTTCGCATCGGGACTGTATGTCCCAGGTGCAGGTCGCTCGTCCGGGGATCGAAACCGCAGTATACTCTCAATGGGCGCCCTTCTTTTCCTGCTGCAGATAAGCGCTCAGATAGTTCCTGCGCCATCGCCTCTTTTAGGGTATCATCCCCATACTCTGTGCCCTGCATTAGATATGCGACCTGTTCGTCTGTGCTCATTATTTGAGTCATGATTAAACTCCTGATCGATATTTTCCAGGTGAAAAGCAACAAAAAAGCGCCCGCTGCCGAAAGGGAGCGCTGGTCCCCGTGGGAGAAAATCGCATTTTAGACTTTGTAATAATCACCTATTTCGGTTGTTTTATCCAGTTTTAATCTGGAATGCTCAATGATTGCATCCAGAATTTTATCACCGTCCTTAAAACCCATCCGTCCTTTTATTTCGCCGCTGATTTTTACTTCTCCCAGTTTCCTGAAAGCAAAATGTGAACTCCTGGCGCGCACATGGACTTTTTCACCCCACCGGGAGGAATGCACTTCTACTGCGACAATATCACTCCAAATGATGTCGCAACTTCGCAGACCATTTTCAAAAATTATTCTCTCAGGCTTGATTTCGATGAATGTTCGCCTGTCCATCCAGTTGCCCAGGCTGATGGATAAACCAGCCAGCAGGAAAAATCCCCCCAGCATATATACAGCAAACGGTACAGGTTTGCCACTGATTATCAGAATGATCCAGCCCCCCAGGACAGCAAGCAATAAAATCCACACCGTATATTCGCCCCTCCGGGAAATAATTTCTGGAAGATATTTTCCATAAACGTCCGGTTGTATTTCTGAATAAACAAGATTGTGCTCTTCAGTATTTTTCAAATTGTCTGAAAACTTTTTTTCCATGCTCCAACCTGTTCTCGTTTTATGAACCTCTTCATATCATGCCGGAGATTAAAAATCAGCCATTTAAATTGTCTTTAACAAATTTTTTCCGATCACATGCTATAATTTCCGAATTATTAGAGTGAGCCATGTACGAACCAGTGCTGGTTCTGAATGCCAGTTTTGAACCTATTCATATCTGCACTACCAGGCGTGCTATTTGCCTTGTCCTGACAGGCAAAGCCAATATGGTCCTGAACGGTCGAGGTGTAATCAAGACAGTTACGCGAGAGTACCCGCGCCCTTCAATCATCCGGCTTGAAAAAATGGTAAAACGGCCCCGTCCGAAGGTGAGGCTGACAAAAAAGGAAGTGCTCCGCCGGGATGAGTATACCTGCCAGTACTGCGGTACAAAAACCTCCCACCTGACCATCGACCACATTATTCCACGGAGTTCAGGTGGTCTGCATGAATGGGATAACCTGGTGGCAGCCTGCCCGAACTGCAATCACCGCAAGGGCAGGCGCACAATCGACCAGGTTCAAATGCAGCTGCTGCGGAAACCGCAGGAACCCCCAGTTTCGGCAAAATACCGCTTTGAGCATCACCTGCAGGAAAATCAAGATTGGCTCCCTTTTATCGAGGGCTGGTGAAGTTCTGAAGCTGTGTAACCCCCATCAAAAAAAGACGGGCAGGTAAAATGATCAGCCGTTCTCCTGGACAGTTGGTTTCTTTTTCAAATGCCTCCATGTCAGCAGACCCGCCGCTGCAATCCCAACCAGAGCCATAAACCCCTGGTTGGCATTCATGCCTGCCACTACAGCCTGGTCGAGCCGTAAAAATTCAAGCAGAAATCGACCGAGCGGGTACGCCATCAGATAAATCAGGAACACATCGCCATTTAACAATTGATCTTCAAAATGACGTGAGACCCACAAAAGCAGGATAACCACTCCCAGGCACCATAGCGATTCATACAGGAATAACGGGTGGAATTTTTCATAATTTTCAAAACCCGCCAGCCTGTACTGCGGATCGATTGTAATCGCCCACGGAAGGTCGCTTGGTCTGCCGTAAATCTCCTGGTTTATATAATTTCCCCAGCGTCCAATCGCCTGGGCTAATGCCAGTCCCGGAGCAGCGATATCAATCCATAAAAGAAAGTCAATCTTTTTCCGGCGGCAGAAAAAGTAAAGGGCAATAAGGCCGCCGATCACAGCCCCCGGTATCCCAAGTCCGCCTCTCCATACGGCAATCGCATCCAAAGGGTGGGTAAGATAGTACATTGTGGTCACGCCCAGAGCGGTGCTGGAGGGAGGCGGCGTCAGGATATGCCAGACACGCGCCCCGATAATCCCGCCGATAAGTACCCAAACAAGCGCATCCCAAACGTTATCAGAATCCTGGCCGCGCCGGCGTGCCTCCCTGGATACCAACCAAGCACCCGCCAGAGCCCCCACCATAATGATGATTCCATAAAATCGAATATTTAAAGGTCCTAACTGAAACCCGGTTGGCATATATTACCTCTCAAATATCTGATCAGAAAATGGATTGTAGATATACCACTTGTAAATATTATCTGGGACTACTTGAAGCTTAAAATCAATCTTTGTCTTTCGAATATGCCTGGCGGCGCACATCAATAATTCTTTGCAGAGCAGTAATGTTGGCGAATATGGCGATTATCCATAAACCGACCATTGGTATGTTTAATATTAAAGACGGTGCTAATACCAGATATCTTTCCATTCGGGTCAAAATACCAACTTTTGTATCCCACCCGAGCGACTGGCCGCGTGAACGAATATATGAAACCAGAACAGATCCTGCCGAGGCGGCAAACACCAGCATGGCGGCAATTTTATCTCCCACGCTGACATAATAATAAAGCAAACCCGCAAAAATAATTAACTCAGAATATCTATCAGTGACAGAATCGACGAATGCGCCAAACTCACCGCTCATTCCCCGCAAACGAGCCATTGTCCCATCCAGGGCGTCAACCGGACCCATTGCCAGGATAATCAGTCCGCCTATGGTCATGTTCCCCATCGCCAGGAAGACAGCTCCAACCGTGTTTCCAACAAATCCGAAGATGGTCATTGCATTGGGTGTGATCCCCAGATTATTCAAAAACCCGCCAATCCAATTCAGCAGGCCTCTGAAACGGTTTCGCATCTGATCAGTAAAGGTCAGTTTTTCCTGTGTTTGATTTAGATTTTCCACGAAAGAAATCTTCCTTTGTAAAATAATTAAATTGAAATTAACTGGGATATGCTAACGTATGCCAGACAGGCTGTCAAGAAAAGATGCTTTATTCAATCTCAGATCCGTCTGAGATCAGCACTTCCCTGTCACGGCCGCCGCTTACTGCTGGACCCACAATACCCATATCTTCTAACTGGTCGATCAGACGAGCGGCTCTTGGATAACCAACCCGTAATTTTCGCTGCAGCATAGATGCGCTGGCTTTACGGGATTTTCCAACAACCTCAATCGCCTGTTCCAACAATTTATCGCGATCATCCAGTTTGGAATCTCGATCAAGAAGTGCTTCCCATGGCGCATCTTCAGTTCCATCGGTTGGGTACTCCTTTTGCCAGAAAGAGATAACCCGTTCGACTTCGTTATCATCTATCATTACACCCTGCGACCGGATAGGGGCGGGTGCCTCAGGCGGTAGAAACAGCATATCGCCCTGGCCAAGCAGGGATTCCGCCCCGGCAGTATCCAGGATTACTCTGGAATCAATTGACGAAGCAACGGCAAATGAAATTCTTGCAGGAAAATTCGCTTTGATCAAACCGGTAACCACATCTGTGCTTGGTCTCTGTGTTGCCAGAACGAGATGGATGCCTGTTGCGCGAGCCATTTGTGCCAATCTGACCAGGTTGTGTTCAGTCTGGTCGGGCGCCGACATCATCAGGTCGGCTAACTCATCAATCAATACAACCAATTTTGGCAGGGTCTCAGCGTCTTTACGACGCCTCATTTTTCGATTGTAGGTATCGATATTCCTTGATCGAGAGGTTTCAAGCAGCTTATAGCGGCGGTCCATCTCCTGGACAACCCAGCGCAATACCCCCAGGATCCTTTCAATATCTGTTTCTACCTGTCCGAATAAATGCGGTAAGCCATTGAAACGCACCAGCTCAACCATCTTGGGATCAACCATAATTAACCGCAGATCTTCGGGGGTGTTATTCATGACCAGGCAGGTCGTCAGTGCAGCTATACAGACCGATTTACCCGAGCCAGTAGTGCCTGCGATTAAAAGATGCGGCATACTGCCCAGATCTGCAACGATTGGTTGTCCGGAAACATCACGCCCCAACGCTATCGCCAGAGGCGAACCAACCTTATAAAATGCTTCAGATTCCAGGATCGGTCTTAATCTAACCACTGACGAATTTGGATTGGGCACTTCGATTCCAATATATGCGCGGCCTGGAACCGGGGCTTCAATCCTCAATCTCTCGGCGGTTAGCGCCAGCGCCAGGTCTTTTCGCAAACCTAAAATCTGGGCCACCCTGATTTTCTGTCTCTCGATATCGCCTTCTGTTCTGGATTTCTCCTTCTCAAGATAACCGGGTTCAACTGCAAACTGTGTTACGGTTGGTCCAACTTTAAAACCAACCACTTTTACAGGGATGCCAAATTCAGAAAGCGTTTTTTCGATCAGCCCGGCTGTCATATTAATATTTCGTTCATCCGGGCGGGTGTTTCGCTGCCTGGTTAACATATCCAGGTCAGGCAGGCGCCCATCCCTCTCAGGAGAATCCCCGGGCGCTGCTGGTGCATCTTTTACAATTTTAAAACTTTTCCTGAACTGGGGTGGAAGCACACTTCGTTTTTTCTTGCCCGTCTCTGCTGGAGTATATTCTGTATTAATCACCAGTGGCGCTTCACTGATGGATAGTACAGCCCCCGGTACCGCCTGATTTTTTAAATTAGAGGTTGTATTTGTGCGGCGTGGTAAAAAAAGAAAAATTCTGGATATGTCCAGGCCGATGAATAATATAAACGCCAGCATAACCGATAGGACTGCGATTAACCCGTACCGGGAGGAAAACCCTAAATTCTCCAGCCCCAGGTGGATTATTGCTGAAAGACCCCAGCCTACCCTTCCGCCATCAAGCCCTGCTTCCGCTCTCTGCAGCGAAGATCCGCCTATTAATGTAAAAAGAACCAGAGAAATAATCGCGCCCAATTCCACCCAGATGACATACCTGACCCTGATTTTTACTTTGCGATTGTATCCTTTGAAAAATAATAACCATATTCCTGATACTATTAGCAATACGACAATCCAAAACGCGCCGTAACCAAGCCAGAGTCTCAGGATATATCTCCACCATAACAACAGGATCCCTTTCGTCTCAGGGATCAGCAGCGCGATGAGGGTCAGTAATCCAAACGCCAGTAAAATAATGCCGGCAGAATCCCGGAGAAGACGTTCAATTCGGTCAGAGAAACTGTTACCTTTAATCCAGAATTCCGTTTGAGTACTGCTGTTTTCCATTATTCCTGCTCAGACACCCCTAAATCATTTTATCGTCATCTACAATATTTACCTGGTTATTAACGCTATCCAATTGTTTGGCGCGCTGAACATTCACTCTGGATGCAATATAGATGCCTGCCAGAATAAATCCAGCCCCGAGCATCTTCAAGGGAGAAGGCACCTCGTCTAGGAAGAAATAAGCAAGAATTGTTGAACCTACCGGTTCCCCGAGTAAAGCGATGGAAACAAATGCCGCAGACAGGTAACCCAATGAATAATTAATGATCGAATGTCCGAATAATTGTGGAATTAACGCCAGCATAAACATCCAGAAATATGCCTCAGGTGGATAACCAACCAGAGAATTTCCGGAGACAACCATTAAAACGCCTAAAATCACGGCTGCCATGCCATAAACAATGAAGACATAAGACAGTAATGACACCCTGCTTCGCAGGCTGCGCCCGATAATAATATACAGTGATGCTGCGAATGCGCCAACCAGCGCCAGGATATCCCCCAGGAATGCCTCCCCGCGCAGGAATTCCGTGCTGGAGGGGCAGGAAAAATTTGACCCTGTCCATACACAGGTATCACTGAAAGCAACCAGAAATACACCACCCATAACCAGCAGCAGCCCAAGGAAGATCGGTCTTGTCACTGGTTCCTTTACCGTGAAAGGTGAAAGCAAGGCTACCCACAATGGAGCCGTTGACACCAGTACAACCGAACTGGTGACAGTCGTGTATTCCAGCGATTTAATCCAGGCTGCAAAATGGAGCGCCAGAAAGGTTCCGGATAATAATGCCAGCATATATTCTGACCTGGAAATCGAGCCCAGTTCCTGGCGTCTTTTGACAAGTACAAATGGGCTTAATAAAAGAGTGGCGGCCCCCAAACGAAAAAATGCGATAACAATGCTTGGAGCGTAAGACTGTGCGTTGCGGATCAGTAAGGACGCTGTTGATACTGCCAGAATTCCAATACCTATTGCAAGCAGTGGATTTACCGGCGGGCGGCTAGCAGAATTCATCCCGGTTTTCTGATATGAAGAACAACTTTCCCCAGCAGATCTTCTGTGAATACTGGCCCAATCTCCAGGCTGTCAACACTATCTGGATGTGTTCCGCTTACCCATAATTCACCATTATTCTTATCATATTTATCCACCCTTTTGATCATCGTACCGTAACTTGAATTATTAAAAACAACAATATCCCCGGATTTGATCCTTTTTAAAATGAAAGGGATTTTGGTTACCAACACAAAATCCCCATCACCATACAATGGATTCAGGCTTTCACCTGCAATTTTAATAATTTTGACCATTAAAGGTCGGGATAAACCACTTCCAGGGCAGGCGCATAAGGCGCAATCGCTTTTTTAACAGCTACATTTTTAGTCTTCCAGAAAATTTCTGCAAATTGGTTTATGGCATCCACAAATTGAAGTCCATGCTCGCGGTTTGCCGTCTGGCGGCATTTTGAACCTAACTGCATAATCTTGTGTACAAGTCCGTTCAGTTCTGGGAACCCTTCAAGGTGCTGCTCTTTGATGTAATCTCCCCAGATAACGCGAATCTCATGCTTTGCTTTTTCAGCGTGCTCCTCTTTAACCGCTACATACCGGGACATACTGTTATTGAACTCGATTCCAGTATCAGGGGCGTTCTCTTCCAGATTTTTCATCAGGTCCATCATACGGACTACAGTTAATGCGGCGATCTGGGCGGTAATTGGATCATAAATGCCGCAGGGGATATCACAGTGCGCCTTCGCACTGTCAAACTGGACGATATTGTCTAATTTATCAATAACCTGGTAAATCATCTATTCCTCCTTTATGGATAAAAAGTTTGATAGGACTGTAACCGGAAATATAACATAAATTGATCATAACTAGCTGATATGCTCCTGTCAAGGAATCTGGAAAAATTGACGAGGAATATTAACAAAATATATATTTTCTACCTTTATTATCATATATTATTGTGTTCTCGGAAACAATTAGTAATTTTGCTTGACAAAGCCAGATACGGAGGCTAAAATTTTCTCAGCTTGATAGAAATAAACACAATCTGATTTTTATAATCAATCATACAATTTTCAGGAGGTTGTTCCCATGACTTATATCATTACCAGCCTGTGCCTGCGCGATTCCGGTTGCGTTGAGGTCTGCCCGGTTGAATGCATTGTTCCGGGTAAACCCCAGGAGGAATGGCCTTGGTATTACATTGATCCGGATACCTGCATTGACTGTGGTGCATGCGTTCCTGAATGTCCATTCGAAGCAATATTCCCGGAAGACGAAGTTCCCACCGATTACACTGCAAAAGGCGGCGAGTATATAAGCAAGGTCGGACTGAGCGGTCACTATGAAGGAACAAACCACCATGGTGAAGCGGTTGTTCTGAACACAGTTCGCCAGCTTGATGCAGGAGAAGTGCTTGACCTAACTGAGGATAATCAACCAAATTACGATTATTTCTCCAGCGGTCCGGGGTACGATGCTCTGGATTAATATCCAAACAGCAACCCTGCACCAGTGAACTGGGATATA
>Ga0180437_10001319_pt1 | contig 42902 bp, 49 predicted proteins | sample SS_ome_4_FD_132410 | JGI IMG/M metagenome (GOLD analysis project Ga0180437, IMG submission 132410) | Hypersaline lake sediment archaeal communities from the Salton Sea, California, USA - SS_3_D_1 metaG | ecosystem: Environmental > Aquatic > Non-marine Saline and Alkaline > Hypersaline >...
AAAATATAAACCTAAAATTTGATGCACGTGATAACCTTATGAAAGAAAATACAAAAGGTGCTGATATTCTGATATTTCCAAAAATATGGAATCATAAATTAAGTGAAATAATATCAGTTACAAAAGCAGAAGCAGTTGAAGAACTTAAAAAAATTTATTTTAGGGAAATAAGAATTATGGATTTGCCAGCGCTAAATAAAGATATACTATTTAAGAATTATAAGAAAATTATTGAAAAGACAAAGTGTTTTACACTGTATGCTGGGAATGACGAAAAAGAAGTAAAAAGAACATTATTACAATTTCTGGATAATTTAGAATGAAAACTGATTATAAATTCGCAAACTTCATTGTACGATTGGATTACGAGAAAGAAGATTACATAGTTGAACATATCAAAAATTTGTTTCGAGACATTTTGGAAGAAATAAAAAATTCAGATAATTATGATTGTTTGATTGAGATTGTTTCCACAGAAGATAATTTCAAAATTCCTCAAAAAGCTATTCGGACAAAGATAAATAATGAAGAGTTAATTTTTGAATACAATAAAGAAAAATTCCTTTTGATGTATAGTAGAATATTTATCAGCAAGGACCATAAACGCAAGAAAACAAGAATAGAATACAAAAAAACAGATAAAGGAATTTTCCCATTGGCTTTAAGTCAGGTTGTATATTGGCTGTTAGTAAGCATGGCTTTAGAAAAAGGAATGACATACTTTAATGGTAATATGGTAAACTATAATGGCAAAACAATAGTCTTGATTGGAAACTCAGGCTTAGGCAAAAGATATTGTCTCTGTAGAGCACTTGAGAAAGGAGCAAAAATGATGAGTAATAATGCTTTTGTTGCTGATAAATCAACAGTATTTGCTTTGCCTACAAAAGTAGAGGGTATTATTGATGAGGGTATTAATTTCAGTCTTATTCGTATGAGATATAAAGGATTATTTGATATACCAGCTAATATAGATTATGAAAACACATTTCAAAAGATTGATAAAGTTATATTCATAAATGAATGGAATAATGAAACAAGTGAGTTTAAAGAGATTGATACTGATCAAGCAATTCAAAATCTAATGATGTTTAATATAAAAGATGATAAGCATTTTTTTGAAGAAGATTTTTCTAATATGGAAAAAAGTTTTATAAATATATTGAAAGATACTAAAAGTTATATGTTTTATGCAGGATTTAATGAAAAAGAAATAAGAAAAATCTTTTTTAATTTTATTAATAAAATAATAGAACCCCCAAATAATAAAAATGATTGATATAATAATACCACATAGCAATACACACAAAACAAGGGAACAAAATCTTAAATATATTCTAAGATATTATAAAAAAAATCTTAAAGGAGCAAATATTGTTGTTGTTGAGTTAAACTCAAAAACAAATCTTTCTCAATTCAGTTATGTAACTCATTTAGTATATGAAATGAAAGGTTTTGTCAAATCTTTTTGTTTTAATGAAGGTGTAAAGAATACAGAACATGATCTACTCTTACTTGTTGACAATGATATACTCATAGATAAAGAGGTATTGCACAATATACATAAGATTATAAAGGAAGTTGATATGGTCTTACCTTATATGCCTAATAAATGGATTGATTATACAAAAGAGGAAACAGATGTAGTATTTAAAGAGGATATATTGACAGGAAGATCAATGCGCATAACATCAGAGGCGTTTGATGGTAAACCATATGTCCGCATAGGAGGCGCTTGTATTATTAAAAGAAAAGCGTATGAGAAGATTGGTGGATTTGATCCTTATTTTGTAGGGTGGGGTTGTGAAGATGATGCATTCTATAGTAAAGCAAAGAAACTAATAACAGTAAAGAGGACAAATACATACTTACATCATCTATATCATGACAGAAGTAATTCAAATCCTTATTCAAATCCTCACTACTTAAAAAATAAAAGATTATATTTATTCATTGATTCTTTAGATAAGGAACAATTGATAAAATATATTAAAACATTAGGAACTGCACATTTTAAGAATAACATATAACCAAAATGATGATAAAATTAAGAAGTGCTGTGGCCCTTATTATTTGACATGCCTACTAGATTAGATTATAAAAATAACTTTAAAAAAATGGATATGATTATATTCATAAAAGAATGGAATGATAAAATAATTGCACATAAAAAAATCAATATTAATCAAGCAATTGAAAATTTAATTAAACTTAACAAGAATAGTAATGAGGATCATTTTTTTGAAAAAGATTTTTCTAATATGGAAAAAAATTATAGGAACCTACTGAAAAATATAAAATGTTATGAATTTTATGCAGGATTTAATGAAAAAGAAATAAATGAAAAATTACTTAATTAATTAACTATTTTTTTAACAGATTTTTATATAACTCAATATATTTCCTAGCTTGTATATCTAAAGTATATTTTTCCTCAACAATTTTTCTAGCATTAACTCCCATCTTTTCTCTTTCTTTAGGATGTCCAATCATCCATTGAATTTGTTTTGCCAAATCTTTGCTATCTTTATATCTTGCTAATAAACCTGTATTTTTTTTTATAATTTTAGGCATTGGTCCTGTATTAAATGCAACCACAGGAATTCCACAAGCCATAGATTCTATAGTTGTCTGACCAAAAGATTCTGCAAGAGAAGGATTAACAAAAATATCAGCAGCATTATAACACAAAACTAGCATAGACTCTTCTCTAATCTTTCCCAACGAATAAACTGGAAAAAAACTATTAAACTTATTAGAATTTTCACCAAATACAGCTAAAACAATCTTTGATTTATCAACAGAACTACCAAGATTTTCCAAAGCTTCAATAAAATATTTTCCTCCTTTCCTTAGATCATTGGCATTCTGAGCCCCAAAAAGAATTATTATCTTATCTAAAGGCAAATTTAACAATTTCCTACAATATTTTTTATCTTTTTTATTAAAAATATTTATATCTAATCCATTTTGTATTATATGCACTGGAAAATCCTTGAACAATTTACTATTCTTTACACAATCTCCTAACCAATTGCTGGGGGCTACAATATGCATGTTCTGGCCGTCATAGGCCTTTTGCTTGCATTTCCAAATATTATTTACATCACCTCCAAGCTGTGGACAATCATTACATTTTTCTCTATATTTTAAACAATTTCCAGCAAAATGACATCCTCCTGTAAAAGGATTCATATCTGATAATCTCCAGACTATTGGTTTCCCTTTTACAGAAGGAAAAAAACTAGAAAAATCCAAAAAATTAGAAACCCACCTAAGGTTTATTATATCAGCTTTCTGAACAAAAGAATTGTTTCTTAAATCAAAGATAGAATAACAATCTGTAAAAAGCCCTTCTCCTTTAAATATCCTTCCTATTAATCTATTATGATTTTCTTTTATTTGATTTAATTCTTCTATATCTTTGTCTATTTTATTTTTTTCTTCAAACTTAAATATATTCTTAACATTTGAAGATTTAACCAGAACCAGCACTTTGCTATCTATCCCATTCTTAAGCAGACCTTTATGTAGACGTAATGCTGATATGCCCGCGCCTCCAAAATCCATTGTTGATATATGCAATATTTTCATTTTGTCAGATGCAAACTTTATAATTTGTTTTCAAGGTTTTATTGATTATATCAATATACCTATAAATTATTGTATGTTTATTTAATATATACTGAGAAGTATTTATTTCACCCTTATCCTTTAATGCAGAATCAAGTGCTTGATCAAAATCAGAAAGATCTCTCAAAAAGAAATAAGTATGAGATAAATCAATTCCTTTTATTTTATCATGATCTGGAACTTTATTTGTTAGAAGAACTTTATTTAAAGCCCATGCTTCAAAATTACGTAAATTAAGATCATTAAATAAACTTATGTTGAGAATTACTTTTGACCATAATAAAACATCTTTATATTTTTTAACACTAACAGGTCCTGAAAAAAATCTAAGTTTATTTTGAAGTTTATTTTTTATTATATTATTTAATTTTTTTCTATCTCCAATATCATAAGGTCTATGTGGAAAAACAACATCAAGCATTTTATTTGGTGATTGTAAAAAAATTTTATTTACAATAATTTTTTTTAAATCATCAATACTTATAACAAAAGACAAAGGCATCCAATAAGCAGGAAAATCTTTAAACTTATCTAAATAAGGAGAATGTGCTATAAATAATTTATCAAATTTTGATGCTATTTTTAATTCAAAATCTGAAAGATGATGTGAATCTTGAGACCAAAATACTTTCTTTATTTTAATTTTATCAGCAATTTGCTTTAACCTATCTAATATTTGAGGACTGTTGCCTTGCATATAAAATATCACCATATCAGCATCTTTACATGAATTAAAAAGAGATTTTTCTTTATTTTTACTATGCAAAATATCACGTATAGGTGGAAAATTTTTAACTAATAATAGTCCTCCCTTTACATATTTTAAATCCTTGTCAAAAAATGTCCCACTTATAACTACTTTCTTTATTGTCATTTTAGTTTTATTTGGAGTTTTTTTTGTTTTCATTTTATCTTAAATAATAAGGTGTAAGATTAAATAAAGTTTTAATTGACCTTTTTTTCAGCGCTGGTTCAAAATTATGAATATAAAATTGACGAAAAGGCAATTTTATCCTTTCAAAAAAAGGAAGATTTTTCCTATATTTGTAAAGGATTTTAGCAGCAATTTGTTTTTGTGTTCCATTCTTAATGGTATCAAAAGTCTTTCCTTTAGTTAATCTAAAATTACCAAAAGTGATGTTTACATATTTTAGATTAGCACAAGTTACTGCTCTAAGTACAAAATCTATATCCATAGAATAATGGTCAGTTGTATCAAATAATCCTGCTTCTTGATGTATTTCTTTATGATAAAAATAAGCTGAAGGATTCATAGGGATAGGACGAGGCATTAATAAATCTTTTAACTCTAAATGATTTGGTTTATTTACAAATATAATCTTATCTTTTTCATCCAATATATTACAATTTCCAGCAAGAAAACTAGGACAAGGTAGATGTCGAAATAATTTACTAACAAAGTTAAGTGTTCCTTTTTCATAAAAATCATCAACACAAAGAAAAGAAATAATATTTCCTTTTGCCATAGCAATGCCTTTGTTCATTGCGTCTGAGATTCCTTTATCTTTTTCAGAAATCCATCTAATATGATTATATTTCTCTACATATTCTTTTACTATTTCTATTGTTCTATCAGTTGAAGCTCCATCTATAATAACATGTTCTATATCAGGATAATTCTGATCAATAACATTGAGAATACAGGATTCAATAGATTTTTCTCCATTGTACACTGGAGTTATAACAGATATCATAATAGTTACTTAAAGCAGTTATTATTTAAATTTTCTGATTAATATTAATAAATCAATATATCAAAAAATAACCAAAAGATTTTAATATCCTTATAATACTTTTAAATAAAATCTTAACAAATAAAATGCTTAAAAAAATATATAATTTTTTACTGAATTTTTTTGATAGAAAATTTATACCTAAAACAAAAAAGAAATATAAATATTTGTATAGAAATTTAAATGAAAATGAAATAATTGTTAGCAAAAAAATTATGTTAATACCTAATGCACCAAAAAAATATCAAAAAATTATTTTTGAAAATAATAAAATAATGGTCTCATTCTTACCTGAACTTGGAGGAAGAATTTATGAATTTATCAACAAAAAAACAGGAAATAATGAATTATATAAAAATCAAGTATGGAAAGAAACCCCTTGGGGAAAAAACAATGTGAGAGAAGGTAAATGGAAAGCAATTGGAGGTATAGAATTGAGTTTTCCTGATCAAGAGCATGGAGGCATTTATGATATTCCATTTGAATACAAAATTGTTGAGAAAAAAAACAAAAGTAAAACTATTAAGATGTGGAAAAAACCAGATAAACTAACTTATGGATTAAATTTTTATATTGAAGTAACATTAAGGCCCAATAAAGATTATATTCAAATAACCTCTCATATTAATAATCCAAATTCAAAACCTTCTAAGCCAATCCAATATTGGATTAATGTGATGCTTATTCCAGGAGATATTGATCCAAGAAAAGCAAAATTAGAATTTATATATCCTTCTTCTGTAAAAAAAATAGTTGTTCATAGTACTGGAATTAAAAATTTATTATCTCATCAAGAAATTAATTGGCCTTCTATTTATTCTAGATATAATAATTGGAAAAATAAAGGGGCTTTTGGTTTTTTTTCTAAAAAACAAGTTAAGTATCAGGCTATTTATAGTCATAAAGCTCATGAAGGTCTAGTTCGCGTCTTTGCTAATCCTCAATATTCAAAAATTTTTGGATTGGGAAAAATTCATTATTCTCTTTATTCAAATAAAAATAAACAATATATTGAATTGTGGAGTGGTATTACTAAAGATTTTTGGACTTATTGCAAAATTTTACCTAGAAAATCAATAACATTGACAGAATATTGGTATCCTATAATCTTTAATAAATTACAAGAAAAAAATTTATATCAAAAAATAGAAAAATCTATAAAATATAAAATAAAAAATCACATCTCTAACAAATAAACTCCTGTTGCTCCCACATCCTCATTCCAAATTTCCTTTATTTCAGGTTTAACATACTCAATTTTTTCCATCTCTTTCCACCAATTCATATTTTAATGCTATTTCAATAAATTCAGACAGATCCTTATCAATATTATCAGCTGAATTACAATTTTCTTTAATGATTCTCCTTAAATCTTCTAAAATAAAAGAATCTCCTGTCTTTTGCCATAATAATTTAGCTGTTATGTTCAATTCAACCATTTTACCGGAATCTGTATTAAATAATAATAATCCTGCTTCTGTTTCTTTGTCAATAATTTTTGAACTTTTTCTATACTTCATTTTTAACATAAAAATTGAAGATATTTAAAAATTTAACTATTATCTATATAATCTGTTCATAAAAATAATCTATTATAGTTCATCCAGATATTATTTGCAACTTCTTCTGGCATAAAATTTTTTATCTCAGCTATCTTTTTTATTGTTTCAATTACAAAAGCAGGTTCATTTCTTTCTCCAGGGAATGGACTAAGGTAAGGAGCGTCAGTTTCTGTTAACAATTGGTTTATATTTACAATATCAGCCATTACCTGAAAATGCTGTAATCTTGTGATTATAGGTGGAATTGAAAAATACCATCCATTATCAGCAGCCCTTTTTATTAAATGTTTCCTTGCCATACAGCAGTGCAGAACAACTTTTTTAAGATTGCTGCTTTCAAGCATTTCGATGCATTCTAATTCAGCTTTTCTTGTATGTACAATAATTGGCTTGTCTATCTTTTCAACCAGATCAATAACTTTCTGGAAAATCTTTTTTTGTTCAGCTTCTTTTTCCCTTCCCCAATTGAAATCCAGTCCGCATTCTCCAATTGCCTCACATTTGTCTTTATTTTGTTTGATCCACTCAAGCTCTTCATCAATATTTATTGGTCGAATATCTCTTGGAAATCCAGAAATTTCTCCTTCTTCTAATTCCTTGGCTAAAGCATCTAATGGATATATTCCAAAAGAAACCCTTACAATATCAGGATATTTTTTAGCAATCTCTAAAACTACTCTATTTGTAACAGAATTAACACCAGAAGTTATTATTCTCTTAACACCTGATTTTTTGGCTCTTTCAATAACTTGATCTAGATCTTTCTTAAATCTTTCATGATCCAAATGAGTATGCACATCAACTAATATCATATTTTTCCTCTCCAATTCCTAATTTTTTTGCATATTTTATTTGCAGATAAGGATCATGATCATGCAATTCTTCAAAAATATTTGGTTTCTGCTTGTAAACTAAATCAACAGAAGCCTTATCTATTGCAACAATATCTGTTCCAAACAAAACACCAATATCTTCTGCAACTATTGGCCCTGCTTCATTAGCACAGTCACAATTCTTTGCAATATCAATCAAAAAATTGATATAAAACACTTTTTTAAGACTGCTTAAGACAGCCTGTGCTCCTTGTGCCAGTAGATCATCTTCTTCTGCTTGTCCTCCTGCATGAATCTCTCTTTTAGAATCAGGAGTAACTCCACCCATCCCTAGATTTTTAATAGCTCCTCCAAATCCAAAACAGCAATGCCCTTTCACATGGCTTATAACCAGCATTCCGTCTGCTTCTATTAATTCCTTGCAAACATGAACAACCATATCTTTTGTCTTTATATCTAGGCCCTTATCAGAAATTGTTATAGGGCATCCAATTTCTTCCTCAGTAAAACCATGTTTTTCAGCTGTTCTGTAATATTTCTCAACACTATCTCTTTCTCCAGGATATAAAACAACAGAATCAAATAAAAATGGTTTTAATCCAATTTTATTAAGAACGCCTATAATCCTCTTTATTATTGAGGGTTTTATATAATAAGGATTTTTAATCTCTCCCATATGCACTTTAACAGCAATCTTGTCTCCTTTAGAAAAGAAATTTTTAATCTGTTCTTTGAGAGTTTCCTCAAGTCTGTTTAGATCTTCAATTAACTTTAATTTTGACATAGAAAAAATAAATAAATCATCCTTTATTAAGCTTTTCAAATAATTCCTCTTCGTTTAATTCTAAAGCTAATTTTTCCATGGGACAAATGTCTGATTTAGAATCATTTAAGATCTGATCAACAATCGTTTCTGTTTCAAATTTAATATCCCTTCCAACCAGATAATCAAAAGCTGATTTGCTCGCAATCAATGTATAAATTTCCTTGACCTTTGCATAGACTAATAGTTTAGCAGCAGCCAAGCCTATTCTTTTATCAATGATAATAGAATTTTCCATATCTTTTTTATTTTTATTAATACATTTAATGATAGGAATTAATTTATGTTCATCAGATTCAAAAAGGACATTTCCCTCCTTAATTACAACTAATGAATTGTTTCCTAGTTTTTCCAGCATTTTAGAAAAATAAATTTTTGATTCTTTCAGCAGTTAATTTAGTTGCTGCTCCGCAGATAATATTGCTTGCTAATAAAGCAATAATTATCATATTAACATATCCAGCAGCCATCCCTGCTAAATAAATATCACTATACCATAACCAAGGAACTTGTATTGCATAAGCAAAAATAACAGAAGGTATAACTGGTAATTTATATTTCATAAACAGTCCTACAAATCCGCCAAGAATCATATTGCCAATTGCAATATAAGGATTATTCATAGCAATTGCAGTGTATAAACTGCCCAATCCTCCTGAAAGAATTCCTCCGACAGGGCCAAAAATAAATGCAGATAAGAATATCAAATATTGGAAAAAATGAAATCTTAATCCAAATAATTGAAAATGAAATAAAGAAAGGATATTAGGAAATATTAACAATGAAGCCAATAATAATATTTTTTTATAATTCCATTCAATTTCAGTCCCAAAAATATTCTGATAATTCATATCAGACAAAAAAATATTATTATATAAAAAATTATCTATTTCTCTTTAGCAAAGGTTGCTGCAACTAATAAAGGAAAAGCAATAGAAGCTTCAGAATAAACCTTAGCCCTTGGAGCATTTGGTTTTATCTTTGCCCATGTTATTGCTTCTTCCTGGTTTCCTCCTGAATCAGATGCATCATGTTCTGTAGCAGTTGAAATATAAACACTATAATCAAATCCCTCTCTGAATATTTGTGCATTTAACATATAATGTTTGGAAATTCCTCCACCTAAAATCATCCCCGCTGTTTTATCGCAATTCAGAACATAATCTATTAACTGCAGATGGTCAGCAACAGTATCAATAATAAATTCAGGATGTATTTTCCTGAAGTAATAAGCAATGTCTCCAATTGCACCATCTATTATTCCAGGAGAATAAATAGGAATATTATTTTTATATGCCCAGTATAGATATGAGTTCTTTTCATTATATTCTTTTTTCTCTCCAATTACCTTACCCATCATTCTGCATATCTTTGATGGAGTTATTGGTAGTTTATCTTTTTTTTGTTGTTTTAACGATTCCTCAAAAACTTCTCTTATAAAAAATTCAAAATAAGAATAATGTTCATATGTTGTGAATATATTTCCTATCCTGCCTACTCCTGATTCAAACAAAGGTTCTCCTTTTGCATTAAAATCTCCAACCCTAAAAGGCATATGAGCTTTTATAGCATCTTCTTCTACTCCTCCTCCGCTTGTGCATAAAACAGCAACATGCTTATTTTTAGCTAAATAAGCAATTATATCTCTCATACCCGAACTTATCATATTTGCTGTAAATGAAAGAAATATCGGAATTTTTTCTCTTCTCATTATATTTACTAGACTTATTGCGCTGCCTAAATTAGCAGCCTGGATTCCTGATGTAGATAGAGACTGAATAAATTTGTTCAAATCAAATCCTTTTTCAAAATCATATCCTTTTATTTCAGGAAATTTGCTCAGATCAACTGGTTTTTTTATTTGATATAGTTTTTTATTGTAAGATTTTTTATCCATTTAGATCACCTATAATAATTATAAAACTAATAAAATCAAAGAAATTTTTACGAACCAAATTTTCTTACTGAACTCATAAGATAAGTAGAATTTTAGATATATTTAAAGTTATCTTTTATTCTTAGGCACTTTTTAATTTCAACAAATTTCTAAAACCAGGAGTCCATTCATCTGTAATCATTAAAACAGAATCTATTGTTCTTATAACATAAGGAAATTCTTTTTTTAGATTCTCAATTATATTGTAATATTCTTGATAACTGCTTACAACTATCTCAGGTTCAATCTGCCAGATATTTCTGATAAAATAATGGATATTTGGAATTTGTGATATATACTCCAACAATTTTCTTTCATCTTCTTTTGTATATTTATCTAGTCTGATTATTGCTTTATAGAGTTCTAGTCCTAATTTATTTAGATCTATTCCAATCCTATATTGAATTATAATCCCTTTTTGTTCTAATTTCTTTAACTTACCTCTTACAATTATTGCAGTTGAATTTACTTTCTTTGCTAATTCATTGATTGGTATTCTTGCATTATTTACAACCTCTCCAAGAATTGCATAATCTAACTCATCAAGTTCATTATACACAATTTTACCAGCAAACATTTTTGGAGGTGCTATCTCATTAGTAAAATACATTTTAGTGTATTGCTTAACATCTACTAATATCCCCCCTTCTTCATCCACTATAATTTTATTAAATTTTGATATTAATTCATTTTTAAGCTCAAAGAACTCGTAGTCTGACTTGGAGAAAATACCAAAAATCAAATCCCATGTTCCAGAGCATTCTCCCATCCAATAAACAATACCAGAAGATCTTAGATAAGTAAATAATCTCTTCTTCTTCTCCGGAATGTTTCTAAGTTTTAAATATATTTTATAAATCTTATAACCCATTTTATGAGGATTAAAAGAAGCATTAAAGCTTATGATTATTCCTTTTTTAACTAGTTGATTTATTCTGTATTCTACTGCCTGCCTTGATTTCATTACTATTTTTGATAGTTTTGTTGTGGGAATTCTGCAGTTTTTATCTAATTCTGCTAATATTTTTCTATCTGTCTTGTCTAATTTTATTTTAGTTATTTCTACCATATATTAGCACATATTATATTTTATATATAAATTTTATGATTTATGCTTAAAAATTAAAAGAAAGTTTAATATATGTGTCTAAACTACTTAATAGTAACAAAAGCTAATGTCTCTAGGCTTAAAAGAGGCGGAGAAAAAAATGACATATGAAATAATAAAACAAGAAGTTTTGGAAAGAGCAAAAGATAGGTTAGACTGGGGAATGCGTTGTCTTTCTTATGGTCCAGATAACACTAAATTACTAGATCTAACTAGCGAAGAACAGCAAGATTTAGTTGATAGTATAAGGGAACGCTTCATTGCTGAAGATGAACCTGAAAGATTAAGAGAAGTAATCTGGTTTGCAGAAAGCTGTGGACTAGAATATCCAACAAAGGAAGAAGACTTAATTGCAAGTGCTGAAGCTGGATTATGCAATTTTGGATTTTTAGCTTTCTATGCATTAAGTAATGATTATCGAAGGGCAGTTGCAAAAGAACTTAATGAAAATATAGAAATTTTGGAAGCAAGAGTCTCTAAAGAACAACTCTCACAAATTGTACAGAAAGCACTTGAGATATATTCTAATGAAAGAGATAGGCTGCAAGAAGACGGTAAAGATGGATATATTCTGGTTGAGAGATTAATTGAAGTTGGCCAAAGAACATTAGAAAAATATATTGTGAGTTGATGAAAAATGAAAAAACTAGAAATACTAATCGGAGATGATGCATTTTTAGAAGCTTTTACTATAATGACCTTTAACGATGTATATATCCCTAGGTTAAAAGAAGGATTGAAAGAATATGAAGTAAATGTTAAGATAGAGACAAATCCAGAGAAAGTCGTTCAAGAAGCATCAAAATATGATGTTGTGGTTACTGACTTAGATTATACTGGAGATGCAAGAGGCAAGCAAGGTTATGAAGTAGTTGATGCTGTAGCTAAAATAGATCCAAAACCTCTTTTAATACTATGTACATCTTCAGATAACTATACAGAGATTAAAGAAAGAACAGAAGGCAAGATAGATTATCATGCAGGTCCTAATGGGTTGCATAAATTTGATGATTTAATAGGTATATTAATTGATCACTACAAAAAAGAGATTTAATAAGATTATAAGCTCTTATTTTCTTCTATTTTTTTCAGTAAAATTTATAAATTAATAATTAATACAAATCCTAGGTGATATATATGGCTATAATCGGATCAAGTTTTACTAAGATAAATGTTGAGAAAAAAGCGCCTGTTAAAGGCAAGATAAATATCAATAACAATGCTTCTATTAAATCTGTTGAAGAGTATCCTTTGCCGACAAAAACAAATCAAAAAGGATTGAAATTTACCTATGGATTTGTTTCAAAATATGAGCCAAAGATAGCAGAAATCAATATAGAAGGAAATGTTATCTTATTGGTAGATGCTAAAAAAGGAGAAGAAGTTTTAAGCAGTTGGAAAAAAGACAAAAAGATTCCTAAAGAGATAATGGCTTCTATATTAAATACAGCTTTAACAAAGAGCAATATTCAAGCATTGATATTAAGCCAGGAAGTAGGATTGCCATCACCAATTCCTCTTCCAAAAGTAAAAATAGAGCAAAAAAGTTAATTTTTTTAAAATTCTTTTTTTATAAAACAAAACCTTTAAATATCACTATTTACCTATTAGTGACTAAATTCAAGGGGGCTTTTGCAGTAAAAATGGAAGGAAAAGAACTAAAACTAAAAGTAGCAGAAGCAGTTCAGGATGATGTAGATAAAGGTATAGTCAGGATAGATGCTTCTCTAATGAAAGATTTGAATATAAAAGCAGGAGATATTATTGAAATAAAAGGTGAGAGAGCTACAGTTGCTATGGTAGATAGAGCCTATCCAGGAGATATTGGTCTTAATATAATCAGGATGGACGGCATAATCAGAAGAAATGCTAAAACAGGTATAGGAGAATTTGTAGCAATTAAAAAAGCAGATGTCAAAGAAGCAAAAAGGGTTGTTGTTGCTCCTGCTAGAAAAGGTGTATTTGTAAGGGCTTCTCCAAGAACTTTTAAACAAGGGCTTTTAGGAAGAGCACTAGTAAAAGGTGATATTGTATCATTAGGAGGAACCAGAAGAAGAAGAACAGCTATGACTGGCAGTCCATTTTTTGAAGATATATTCAGTAAAGAAATTTCAAGAATGTTAGAAGAAGCTGCAATGCCTGGCTTTGGTTTTGGAAACATCAGATTTGTAGTAGCTGAAACAAATCCAAAAGGAGCTGTTTTAATATCTGACTTGACTGAGATTGTTCTTAATCCGCAAGCAGTTGAAATAAAAGAAGAAATTATCCCTGATGTTACTTATGAAGATATTGGTGGATTAAAAGAAGAGATTAAAAAAATAAGAGAAATGGTAGAATTGCCTCTAAAACACCCAGAAATATTTGAAAGATTAGGAATTGAAGCACCAAAAGGAGTTTTACTGCACGGCCCTCCTGGAACAGGTAAAACATTATTAGCTAAAGCAGTTGCAAATGAAACAAATTCACATTTTTCAGTTATAAATGGACCAGAGATTATGTCTAAATTTTATGGCCAGTCAGAAGAAAATCTAAGAAAATTATTTGAAGAAGCTGAAAAAAATGCTCCTGCAATTATTTTCATAGATGAGATTGATGCAATTGCACCAAAAAGAGAAGAAGTTAAAGGAGAGGTTGAGAGAAGAGTTGTCGCTCAATTATTATCCTTAATGGACGGCCTTAAATCAAGAGGCAAAGTAGTTGTTATTGCAGCTACAAATGTTCCAAATATTCTTGACCCTGCATTAAGAAGACCAGGAAGATTTGACAGAGAGATAGAGATAGGAGTTCCTTCTAAAAAAGGCAGATTAAAGATTCTAAAAATTCATACAAGAAATATGCCATTAGCTAAAGATGTAAAATTAGAAGAAATAGCTGGAATTACATATGGATTTGTTGGAGCAGATTTGGCAGCATTGTCAAAAGAAGCTGCGATGATTGTTCTTAGAAAAGTTTTATCAGAATTAAATATTAAAAAAGATGAATCAATTCCAAAAGAAACATTAGAAAAATTACAAATAACCCAAAAGGATTTTATGCAGGCATTAAAAACAGTCAGACCTTCTGCAATGAGAGAAGTCTTTGTAGAGGTCCCTACAGTTAAATGGGCTGATATTGGCGGTTTGGAAGAGGTTAAAGAAGATCTAAAAGAAGCAGTTGAATGGCCTCTAAAAAATCCGCAGGTATTTAAAAGAATGGGGGTTAAGCCTCCAAAAGGAATTCTGCTTTACGGCCCGCCTGGAACAGGCAAGACATTGCTGGCTAAAGCAGTTGCAAATGAATCTCAGGCAAATTTTATATTGGTAAAAGGCCCTGAATTATTGTCAAAATGGGTAGGAGAATCAGAAAAAGCAGTCAGAGAAATTTTCAAAAAAGCAAGGCAAACCTCTCCTACAATAATTTTCTTTGATGAAATTGATTCATTGGCCCCTAGAAGAGGGCTAAGCACTGACTCTCACTCAACAGAAAGAGTAGTCAACCAGATGTTAACTGAGATGGATGGTCTTGAAGAAATGCATGATGTAGTTATAATTGCAGCAACAAACAGGCCGGATATGATTGATCCAGCTCTGTTAAGGCCAGGAAGATTTGATAGGATCATATTAACTCCTGTTCCAGATAAAAAGACAAGAAAAAAGATATTTGAAGTTCATACAAAAGGAATGCCTTTAAAAAATGTTAATATAGAGGCACTGGCTGAAGAAACAGCAGGATATGTCGGAGCTGATATTGAAGCTATATGCAGAGAAGCTGCTATTCTTGCATTAAGAAAAGACATGAAAGCTAAAGAGATCACAATGTCTAATTTCAAAGAAGCGCTGAAAGAAGTAAGGCCTTCTGTGACAAAAGAGATTGAAAAAGCATATGAATCTTTAAAAGATCAATTTAAAGCAGCTACTGCAAAACAGATGAAAGAAGAGTCTCCATCATATTTCGGGTGAATAAAAATGAACCTCCTCGCACTAAAGTGCGAGGTATCTAGTAAGCAAAAGAGCCGAGCTTCTTTTGCTGGTAAAAATTCCAATTCCCTTGGGATTGTGAAATATAATGCTGGATTGTCTCAGCAGTAACATTTCCAACAGAACGGAAGAATTTTCCAGGGCTCCAAAAATGCCCTTTACGGAAATGGTTCCTCAGCCAAGGATGTTGCCTAAAAAGTTTATAGGAAGAAATTCCTTTAAACAATTGTAATGCTTTAGAAACAGATATTGTTGAAGGAACTTCAACAAAGAGGTGTACATGATCAGGCATTACCTGAAGTTCATAAATTTCAAAATTATATTTTTGGGCAATTTCATTAAGAAATTACTCACAGTGCTTTCGCACTAAATCAAATTTGAATGGGTCTTTAGCATATTTTGGCTTCCAAACCAGATGATATGCATTTTGACCAACTGAATGGTTGAAGTTGTTTAAACCTTTCATTTTTGTTTGCCTCCACGCAAACGAGAAGTCACACTAACCAAATCGGAAATGGTTGAGTGCGCCGAAAATTCGCTGCGCACTCATTCATAATCAAAAATGTTAGAAAAATATTATGGAGGAATAGGGCACCATTGCACTAAAGTGCAAGGTATCCTCTGAATGTAATGATAGAAAAAGATATTATAATATCTACAACAGACAGAATTCCTAATAAAACAATTATTGAGGTTTTAGGAGTTGTAAAAGGAAATACAATAAGAGCAAGATGGTTTGGCAGAGACATCGCAGCAGGATTAAAAATGATAGTTGGAGGAGAAATAAAGGGATACACAAAAATGATTGCAGATGCAAGAGAAGAGGCTGTCCAAAGGATGGTTGAAGAAGCTAAAAAACAAAAAGCAGATGCAGTTGTTAATGTAAGGTTCACAACCTCCACTGTAATGCAGGGAGCAGCAGAGATTCTTGTTTATGGAACAGCTGTCAAGCTTAAATAAAGAAAAATTTAATAAACATTAAGCTTATTTTCTTCTTAGAGGTGTTTATTATGAAAGTAAGAATTGAATTTCCTCCAGATATTGCTGAACTTAAGGTGGAAGAAGCTAAAGCATGGACCCCAGGTCAAACATTAGCATGGGAAGCAGAAGAATATAAAGTCCCTGAAAAGATAAAAAGAGTAGATGAAGATATTGTTATAGAAACAAAACATATTAAAGTAAATTTGCATAAAGATGAAGTCCAAAAGATAATAAATTTATTTAAATAAAAATGGTTAAAAAAATAAATGCTTCACATATCTTAGTAAAGAGTGAACAGGAAGCAAAAGTAATAAAATATGATATAACTCATGGTAAGAGTTTTGAAGAAATTGCAAAAAAAGAATCTTTATGCCCTTCTGGAAAAAAAGGAGGAAATCTTGGATGGTTTGGAAGAGGAATGATGGTTAAAGAATTTGAAAATGTTTGCTTCAAGGCTAAAAAAGGGGATATTTTAGGACCTGTTAAAACGCAGTTTGGATGGCATATAATCAAGATTAATGACACAAAATGAATGCAAAACCAGGAGATAAAGTAAAAATAATTACTGAAAAAGAAGAGTTTGAAGGTATTTTAATGCCTAGACCAGAGCTTCTTGAAAAAGGATTTACAGTTATAAAGTTAGATAATGGTTATAATATTGGAATTGAAGATAAAAAAATAAAAAAAATAGAAATATTAAAAGAATATAAACCAAAAAAAGATAAAAAAGTAAAACTTCCTTTTAACAAAAATTTACCAACTATTTCTATTCTTTCAACAGGTGGAACAATTTCTTCTAGAATAGATTATAAAACAGGAGGAGTTCAGTCTGATATTATGAAAGCTGCAGGCGTACAGTCAGATTATACAGCAGAAGATTTTGTTGAAATGATGCCTGAATTAACCAAAATAGCTAATCTTAAAACAAAAAAAATAATGTCAGTGATGACAGAAGATTTTACAAATAAAGAATGGTCTTTAATAGCAAAAGAAATTGCAAAAGAATTAGATAAGTCAGAAGGCATTGTGGTTACAATGGGAACAGATACACTGCATATTGCTGCATCTGCATTATCTTTTTTCTTAAAAGATCTTAATAAGCCGGTTATAATTACAGCTGCCCAAAGAAGTATTGATAGGGGTTCTTCAGATGCATTTATGAATTTAATCTGTGCAATAACAGCAGCTGCTAAATCAGATATTGCAGAATTTACAACTTGTCTTCATGGAACAACAAATGATGATTATTGTCTATTAAATAGAGGAACAAAAGTAAGAAAAATGCATACTTCTAGAAGAGATGCATTTAGACCAATTAACGATTTGCCTTTAGCTAAAGTTTATCCAGATGGAAAAATTGAAATCATAAACAAAAATTACAAGAAAAAAGGAGCAGGAAAAGTAAAAATTGATGATAAATTTGAAGAAAAAACAGCATTAATCCAGGTTTATCCTGGTATGGATCCAAAGGTTATTGATTTTTACATTAATGAATGTTACAAAGGAATTGTTTTAGCAGCAACTGCCTTAGGCCATGTTCCGACAAATGGCCCAAAATCAGTAATCCCTAATATAAAAAAAGCAATTGATAAAAAAATCTCAATTGTGATTGCATCTCAAACATTATATGGAAGAGTCCATCCATTAGTCTATACTAATCTAAGAAAGTTATCAATTGAATTAGGCTGTATCTTTGTTGAGGACATGCTCCCAGAAACAGCTTATGTTAAATTGGGTTGGGTATTAGCTAAAACAAAAGATCCAGAAAAAGTTAAAGAATTGATGCTGACAAATATTGCTGGAGAGATTTCTGAAAGAAGTTTGGATAAAGAATTTTTATATTAATAAAATAAAATTACATGATAAAAGATAATTTTCAAAATTATTTTCTAAATGGACAGGATTCATAAAGCAAATCTAAATCTATATCAATAGTATAATCTTTAAATGCATTTTGAATATTTGATAACTTAGTGCTGGTTTTTATAATTAAAGGATCACATTTTCTATTGACACTTGAAAAATAATCATAAAATTTAAATCCATCCCCTAAAGGATTGTCTGAAGGTTTGATCCATATTGACGGAATACCATAAGCATCACTTGCAATAATACCATGCAATGAACTTGAAGCGATACATTCACAACTATTGATTTGATCTACAAATTTATTTGTTTCTTGTTCAATATCTATGACAATATTTTCAGAATTTAAAAATTGATTAAATTTTTTTATTAAGTTAAAATCAGTTTTATCCCTAAAATGAGGAACAAATCCAATTTTATACTTTTTTTTAATTTTTGGCTTATAAAATCTAGGATATAACAATGCAGGATCACCTACAATATTTGGGCATTTTATATTTTGATTCAATAAAATTTTTCTACTAAGCTGTCCTCTTACTGCACATATTTTTTTTGGTTTTTTTTTGACTCTATCACTATATCTAATAAACCCGGTACCCCAAATAATACAATTTTCACAAGATGCCAAAGAACTTCCAATGACTTTATAAATATCTTTTTTTATAATATATTTGCGTATTGCTTTGGTTATTAAAGGCAAATCACTGTGATTAATAACTTTCTTTCCTGATATCTTTTCTATTAAAATCAGATTTAATGCATCTCCCTAGTTAGGCATCTTTGGCCAAATTACAAGAATTGTTTTTTGATTTAATGGTTCTAAATAAGATCTAATATTTTTAATATTTGGAATAATCATTTTGGTAGATATTATTAAAATTATTGTTTAATTTATACAGAATATGAATTAATTATAAAAAGTTTATTAAATTATTACAACATAAATAGTTTATGATAAACATAAAAGATTTAATCAACAAGATTAAATGGGATAAAAGAGAGAATCCTAAAGACTATTCTTTGTTTTATATTGATTTTAACAAAAAGAAAGAATTGGCTTATACAAAAATCAAAAAATTAGAAGGAAATTTTATGATTATAGAAAAAAACAATGAAGAAATTGAAATTCCTCTTCATAGAATAAGAGAAGTTAAGAAAAAAGGAAAGATTGTTTGGAAAAGATAGATTAAGTTTTATTTTTTTACTGCTGTCATTACAAAATGTTCATTTTTATATCTTGCTCTTTCTTTGATATCATCAAAACCTTCTTCTCTTAACCATCTTCTATAATCTTCAGTGCTGTTATAAGAATCTAAGATTAAGAGATCTCCTTCTGGCTTTAGTATTCTTGATATCTCTCTTATAGCCAATCTAGGCCAGCCTACATAACTCAAAGAAGAATTTGCAGCTGCAAAATCTACAGAATTATCATTTAATCCGGTATTAGTCATATCTTGATGTATAAATTGATATCTGGAGTTTCCTTTTGTAACTTCTCTCGCCTTTTTTATATGCTCTTCATTGATATCAATACCAACCAGAGAAAGATTAGGAGCTAATCTAGAAACAACATCAACTAAAAAATCTCCTTTTCCACAGCCAAAATCAACACAAATACCATCTAGGTCCTTTAATTTTTTCCCATAATAAAGTTTAGCTACAGGCTCAGTTATTTCTTTTCCAGGACTATAAGAAGTCTGAATTATATCTTTTCTATATTCATCTAAAGGAAGAAAAACAGATCCTTCGCTGGATGTTTCTCTGACATATACCACTCCATTAACATCCAGTATTTCCAAGTTTAATGTATCAGATTCTTCACCAACTTTTGTGAATTTAATAGGGGTTGTTAGATTATTCCTTGTATTATGAACTGGTACTACAACTTCAAATCTGTCTAATAATTGTCCTACCATAAGAAAATAATTGATTTTACCCTTTATAAATCTTTCGTTTTGTTACTACTATTAAAAGACAATATAATATCAAGCATTTATAAATTATTTAAAAACAAAATTTATTTAAACTAAAAACAGATTTTATTTAAATATGGACTATAAAAAATTAGGATTTAAATCAGGGCTATTTTTGATTATTAATTAAATTCATTCTTATTTTAAATCATTTAAAACATATATTAAACTATCAAATTATAATTTTATATTTACATAGCACTGGACATTCTGCCATAGAATACTTAAATATTAAAATCATTTAGATAATTAAACTGAGAAAAAAAGTGATTTAAAATGGAATTTAATAAATCAAAAAATAAAAATTTGAATTTACTGGAAAATCCTTATTTAGTTAAATATTCCAAAAGAGTAAAACAAGCTATAGAATATGCTATAGAAAGAAATTTACTAGAAGATTATAATATAAGTCCTTCAATAATAACTCATTATTTTAACAAAAAACAAACTTTACCTATTTGGATTATTGAAGCTACTTGTAATATTAATCTTAAAGATATAAAAATTCCAGCACAATATCAATACTTGTGGTTTTGTTTACATAATACAATTTTAATAAGAAAACAATCAAGTGGAAGACTATTCAAAACCAAAGTCAATTTTAGTCCTTGTTATATTAGATCAGATAAGGGAATTATAAAATTATTGAAACAGGCTCAAAAAATTATGAATCTTCCAATGTATAAATTTATTAGATTATATGGGATCAAAAAAACAGATAACAAAAAGACTATTTCTATTTTAGCATTACTTAAGATATGTCAAATTTTAAAAATAAAAATTTGGAATTTAATAAAAAGCTATGAATTGTTTGGTAAAACAAGTAGAATTGGTAAGATAGTAATTACAGATAACGATCCAAACGCAGATTTGTTAGTTTTATTAGTATGGTTAAGAACTGAGGGACATATAGAATTAAGTAGTACACATATAGAAATAAATCAAAAAGATAATTTAAATAGTTTAAAAGAAATAGAAAAATTATTTATAAAATTATTTAGGTTAAAGAGTAGTAAATCAACATTTCCAGTAGGTAAAAGAGGAGAGGACAGATTAATTATTTCCTCAAGCCCTTTAAAACAATTATTATGTCTAAAATATGATTTTCCATTAGGTTATAAAAGTTGTTCCTTAAAACCATTAAATTTAGAAAACCTATCAGAAGATGATTATAAAAAAATTACTGCTGCGTTTATTCAAACAGAAGGGTGTTTATCAAGGCATAATACAAGAAACAAAAAGAAATTGTTACCAAGATTTGAATTTATAGTAAAAGATAAAAATTTAGCTAATGATTGTTATGAGGTATTGAAAAAATTAGGATTTGCTCCAAAATTATCTAATAATCAAAACTTATTTAAAGTAGCATTATATAATTCTAATGAAGTAATAAGGTTGGTTCATCAAACAAAAAAATATGTATTTGATAAGAAAAAAATAAATTATTTAAGAAAGATATGTACAAATGGGATTGGATTATAGTAAACTTGGTTTCAGGTGTGGTATTGAGGCGCACCAGCAATTAGAGGGTAAAAAACTGTTCTGTAATTGCCCTGCTCTTAATCTTAGAAATACTAATCCTAATATTATCTTTGGAAGAAAGCTAAGAGCAGTTATTGGAGAAACAGGAGAAGTTGATAAAGCAGCTGCCTATGAGATGGCAAAAGGCAAGAAATTCATTTATGAAGGAGATTCTAAAGACTGCTGCTTGGTTGAGATGGATGAAGAGCCGCCTCATCCAATAAATCCAGAAGCTGTTCAAGTTGCTTTAGAAATAGCTTTATTACTAAATGCAAAAGTTGTAGATGAAATACAAATAATGAGAAAAACAGTCATTGATGGAAGTAATACAACTGGTTTTCAAAGGACAGCTTTAATTGCTTATGATGGTGTATTAACAACTTCAAAAGGATTAGTCAAAATTCCTACTATCTGTTTAGAAGAAGAAGCTTGCCAAAAATTAGAAGATTCAAAAGATTATGTTAAATACAGGCTTGATAGGTTAGGGATTCCATTAGTTGAAATTGCAACAGAAGCAGATATCAAAGATCCAGAGCATGCTAAAGAAGTTGCAGAAAAATTAGGTATGATTCTTAGAAGCACTGGAAAAGTAAAAAGAGGTATAGGTACAATAAGACAGGATGTTAATGTTTCAATTAAAGGTAAGAATAGGATTGAGATAAAAGGATTCCAGGATGTTAAATCAATGGCAAGAGTAATTGAAAAAGAGATTGAAAGGCAGATCAAATTAGGCAAAAAAGAGGAAGCACATGTAAGAAGATTAGAGCCAGACGGAAACACAAGTTATATGAGGCCAATGCCTGGTGCAGCAAGAATGTATCCAGAAACAGACGTCATGCCTCTGAAAGTTGATGTTTCTAAGATAAAGCTGTCAGAACTTATTGAAGAAAAATCAAAAAGACTGGAGAAACTAGGATTAGGAAAAGATCTAGCTAATTTGATATCAAAATCAGACAAAATTGATATGTTTGAAAATTTTGTTAAAAAATTCAAGAATATTAAACCTGCATTTATTGCAGAAACTCTAGTTCCAACACTGAAAGAAATCAATAGAAAATATGGAATTGATACTGATTCATTGACTGAAAAAGAATTTGAAGAAGTTTTTACAGCATTAGATAAAGAAAATATTCCAAAAAATATTGTAATGAATATCTTGATGGATTTTGCACAAGATAAATTTGAATCAATAGATAAATATACAGGCGCTTCTGATAAAGAGATAGAAAAAGAGATAGAAAAAATAATAAAACAAAAACCAGGTTTATCAGTTGGAGCTTATATGGGTATAGTGATGGGTAAATACAAAGGAAAAGTAGACGGCAGGAAAGTTATGGAAATCCTGAAAAAATTTATAAAATAAATTTTAAAAGATACCAAAAATTTATTAAATTTTTCAGTATTTTAAAGAAATTTGTTAAGTAAAGTTTATATAGTATTAATCCAATTTTTAATTAAAAGAGAGGTATATAAATGATTGAATCATTATTTCTACAAATTGGTTTATTAATAGTCTTTGCAAGTGTTCTCGCTTTAATTCTGAATAAATTAAGAGTTCCTTCTGTTGTTTCATATATATTAGCAGGATTAATAGGAGGATATTATGGTTTAAAACCAGAAGCAGAATTTATAAATATAATGATTGAGATAGGAATTGTTTTATTATTATTCTTAGCAGGATTAGAAATTAAATTAAAAGATTTAGTAAAATTAGGATTTAGAACATTTATTGTAGGAGAAGGCCATGATATAATTATGGCTATAATAGGTTTTATTCTTGCTTTTTTTGTCTTAAAATTAAACACCTTAGCAAGTGTTTATTTAGCAATTGGTATCACATTATCATCGACAATTGTTGTTGTAAAAGCATTAACAAATAGAAAAGAATTAGAATCACCGCATGGAAAAATTTTAGTTGGAACAATGGTATTGCAGGACATTGTTGCAATGGTTTCACTGGCAGTTTTCTCAAGCATAGGAAAAAAGTCTAGTCTATTGTTAAGTGTAGGAGATATGTTTTGGAGAGGAGCATTAGTATTCTTCGTATTATTAGTCTTAGGAAGATTCGCTCTTCCAAAGATATTTTTTTATGCAGCCCAGTCAATAGAATTAATCTTTTTAGTTGGTCTAGGATGGTTATTTACAGGCGTTGCTTTATCAGGATTTGCTCAATTTTCAACAACAATAGGAGCATTTCTAGCAGGCTTAGCAATTTCAGATTTGCCATTCAGCTTTGAGATCACAGACAAAGCAAAAGGATTAAGGGACTTTGGAATACTGCTTTTCTTTTTATCAGTTGGTTTAAAACTAGAAATAACAAAAGCAATATTGACAAATTGGTATTTTTATTTATTAATATTCTTTGTATTGTTATTCACGCCATTTATCACAGCTATAATTACAAGTTTATTGAGGTTTACAAAAAGAGAGATTTTTATCATGTCATTTCTTCCAGCAGAAATCTCTGAATTTACATTAATACTTATGACATTTGGATTAACTGCTGGACATCTATCATTAGAAATATATTCAATGGTGACTCTAGTTATTATAATAACTATTATGATTTCTTCAGCTTTAATTGAAAATATAAACAGATTATATAATCGTTTAGAGCATAAGTTAAATTTTTTAGAATGGAGGCATCCTAAAGTTCCTGCACATATGAAAAAGGATTTAAAGCATCATGTTGTATTATTGGGCTTTAAAAGACTAGGCCAGTATATTGGTGAATTCTATAAAAAAAGAAAAAAAGATGTTATTGTTGTTGACTGGCATCCAGATGCAGTAAAAGCAGCAAAAAAATTGAAATGCATGATTGTGTATGGAGATGCAGGAGATACAGATGTATGGGATGAGATTTCTTTAGATAAAGCAGATGCTGTAATAAGCACTATAGGAGAAAATCCAGAAGATGATCTTAGATTAATAAAATGGATGAAAAAACATAATCCTAAAGCATTAAAAATAGTAGAAACAAATAATCCAAAAGAAGCAGAAGACCTCTATAAGAAAGGAGCAGATATTGTTTTAGTACAAGACAACTTAGAATGGAATGATTTAGAATTATATCTCAAAGCTGCTCCTGCAAAAAGAAAGAACCTAAAAAATATTTTTAAAATATAAAATCACTGTAAATTATAAAATTCTAGAATTTTGAATTTAAAAAAAATGCAAAACATTTTCGTAAGCTTTTTAAATTATCACTAAAATCTCTTCTATATAATCTTTAAAAATAATATGGGGTGTATTTTTATGGCAAAAAAATATGTTTACTCTTTTGACGAAGGAAAAGGAGTAGGTAAAGAAATATTAGGTGGAAAAGGTTCAAATATGGCTGACATGGTGTCTTTAGGATTGCCAATACCACCAGGATTCACAATTTCAACAGAAGCTTGTGATGCATATTATAAAAACAATAAAAAATATCCAAAAGAGGTCCTTGACCAGATTCAGAAAAAATTAGAAGAACTTGAAAAAAAGATGGGTAAAAAGCTTGGAGATCCAGCTGACCCATTATTAGTTTCTGTTAGATCAGGAGCAGCTGTATCTATGCCAGGAATGATGGATACTGTTCTTAATTTAGGCTTGAATGATATTTCTGTCCAAGGACTAGCAGCTAAAACAGGAAATGAAAGATTTGCAATGGATTCTTATAGAAGATTCATCCAAATGTTTGGAGATGTTGTAATGGGAGTAGAGCATGCAAAATTCGAAGAAGCTCTGGATGAAGTTAAAGCAACAAAAGGAGTTGAATATGATACTGAATTAGATGCAGAAGATCTAAAAAAAGTCATTGAAAAATATAAAGAAGCAATAAGAAAAGAAAAAGGAGAAGATTTCCCTCAAGAACCTAAGATACAGCTTCAAAAAGCAATAGATGCTGTCTTTGGTTCATGGAACAACCCAAGAGCTATAACTTACAGAAGAATTAATGATATTAAAGGATTATTAGGAACAGCTGTTAATGTTCAAACAATGGTATTTGGAAATATGGGTGATTCATCTGCAACAGGAGTTGCTTTTACAAGAGATCCATCAACAGGAGAAAATAAGTTCTACGGAGAATTTTTGGTAAATGCTCAAGGAGAAGATGTTGTAGCAGGAATTAGAACTCCTCAACCAATAACAGAATTAGAAAAAATAATGCCTGATTGTTATAAGCAAATAGTTGAAATCTATCAAAAACTAGAAGCATACTATAAAGATATGCAGGACATGGAATTTACAATACAGGATGGTAAATTATTCTTCCTGCAGACAAGAACAGGAAAAAGAACAGCTGCAGCAGCAGTAAGAATTGCTGTTGAGATGGTTGATGAAAAATTAATAACAAAAGAAGAGGCTTTGTTAAGAGTTGATCCAAATCAGTTAGACCAATTATTACATCCTCAATTAGACAAAGTTGCAAAACAAGAAGCAGAAGCAATTGCAAAAGGCTTGCCTGCTTCACCAGGAGCAGCCGTAGGAGAAGCTGTTTTCACAGCAGAAAAAGCAAGAGATATGGCAGAAGAAGGTCATGATGTTATCTTAGTCAGAACTGAAACCTCTCCTGAAGATATTGAAGGTATGAATGCAGCAAAAGGAATCCTGACAGCAAGAGGAGGGATGACTTCTCACGCAGCTGTTGTAGCAAGAGGAATGGGTAAATGCTGTGTTGCTGGATGTGGAGACATCACAGTTAATGAAAAACAAGGGCAATTCTCAGTAGGAGATTTAATAATTAAAGAAGGAGAGCATATTACATTAGATGGTTCAATAGGAGAAGTTTTCAAAGGAAAAATGCCAGTAGTTGATCCAGAATTATCAGGAAATTTTGGAACATTGATGGAATGGGCTGATGAAGTAAGAAAATTAAAAGTTAGAACTAATGCAGACACGCCAAAAGATGCAAAAGTTGCAATTAAATTTGGTGCAGAAGGAATTGGATTATGCAGAACAGAACATATGTTCTTTGAAGGAGAAAGAATCAAAGCAGTTAGAGAAATGATTTTATCAGAAGAATTGGAAGGAAGAAAAAAAGCATTAGCTAAACTGCTTCCATTCCAAAAACAAGATTTTGTAGGATTATTCAAAGTAATGGGAGAAAGACCAGTTACAATAAGATTATTAGATCCGCCATTGCATGAATTCCTCCCTCAAGAAGAGAAAGATATTGAAGAATTGTCAAAAGAGATGGGAGTAAGTGTAGACAAATTAAAAACAAAGATTTCTGAATTGCATGAATTCAACCCTATGTTAGGTCATAGAGGATGCAGATTAGGAATAACTTATCCAGAGATTACAGAAATGCAGGCAAGAGCTATATGCGAAGCTGCAAAAGAAACAGGAGCTATTCCAGAGATAATGATTCCTTTAGTTGGAAATATAAAAGAATTCACTAATCAGAAAGAAGTTGTCAAAAAAGTAGCTGAAGAAGTATTAGGAGATAAAAAATATCATATCGGAACAATGATTGAAGTTCCAAGAGGAGCAATTACAGCAGATGAGATAGCAAAAGAAGCAGAATTCTTCAGTTTTGGAACAAATGATTTGACTCAGATGACTTGCGGTTTCTCAAGAGATGATGCAGGAAAATTCTTGAAAGAATATGTTGAAAAAGGGATCTATGAAAAAGATCCATTCCAAGTTCTTGATCAAGAAGGAGTTGGGCAAATGGTTAAGATTGCAGTAGAGAAAGGAAGAAAGACAAGAAAAGACATTAAATTAGGGATCTGCGGAGAGCATGGAGGAGAGCCAAGTTCAGTTGAATTCTGCCACAGAGTAGGATTAAGCTACGTTTCTTGCTCACCCTACAGAGTGCCAATTGCAAGATTAGCAGCTGCTCAGGCTGTGTTAAGAAAAAAATAAATTATTTCTTTTTTTATTTTTTAATTATTAATGGTTCATTTACTGAAAGTTCTATCCCTGAGATTCTGTAAAAATCTTCTGCATCAATCTTTTCTTCTCTTAATAACTGATAGGCTTTTTTAACTTCATTAATCTTTTCTCTAATCTTTGGTATTGGTTTAGCTAATGTACCTCTATCATTTATTCCTGGAAGTAAAGGTTCTACATATATATGTATTGTTATTTTATTATCCAGTATATTTTCTGCTGCAAGAAAATATGTTACTTTTCCATTTTTTATATCTACTTCTTTTTCAGCATTAAGATTTCTCTCTACATATTCATTTCCTTGCTCATCTAATATATTTACTACTCTCCATACTGCCATGTCTCCTTTTCTTTTATGGCCATATAAAGCGCCAAGCACTTTACTGACATATTCTATTGGGACTGTAATCTCAGGATGGTCAGGTGAATGTATATCAACAATTGCTTTATAAGGATCTACTCCAAGTTTATGTGCTGCTCTGCAAACTTCAATCATCTTTCCAGCTGTTTTCTTCAAATCATCTCTGTAAAAATTAATTCCTTCTTGTATTGGCATTTGTAGATGAATTGTTATCCCTGCATCTTTTAGTCTTTTAGTGACTATTTTTGCTTCTGGAGTTATAAGTTGATTTTCATCCGTTACATTGGCATTAATGTAAAATTCCTTGTTAGGATTATTTTTCTTAAACTCTTTGAATTTTTCAATCATTTTATCTGTAATATTAAAGAATGATCCATTATAGACTGTTCCTGTACAGATTCTTACTTTGTCTACATATTTAGCTTTTGCAATTTCTTCTAATATTTTTCCTACTGTTTCTTCTTTATAGAATAATGGTTCTCCTCCGCTGATAACAATAGTATCAACTTCATCATGCTTGTTCAGCCATTGCGTTAATAATCTTATTTGTTCTACAGCTCTTTTTTCATCATGCTCTAACTTTTCTTTTACTTCTCTATAATTTGGGTCAATTTCTGCTAATGTTAATCCTTTTAATCTAGTTATTGAGCCTTTGTAACAGCCAGCACATCCATTAGGACAATAGTCTGTTATATTTGCAAGTGCTGCATAATCAAACTTTCTTGAAGCAAGTAATTTTATAGTTTGTTTTCCAGCTTTATCCTCAATAATGGCTTCAATCTTGGCTCGTTTTGTAAAAATTCCATAACCATCGAGTGTGTGCTTTTTATCCTTACTGTATCTTTTGATTAGAAATGGAATATATTTTTTAATTGTATCTCCGCCTATTAATGCATTCAATGGAAGAATGCTCATATCTCTTCCTTCTTTTACAGACTCATTTGCATTAGCAATAGTCTTCTCATCAATTTCTAAATCCTCAAGAGCATCAATCTCCTCTTCAGTAATCCTAAAGTTTAGATGAAATCTTTTATCATCCCATAAATTTTCTTTATCAACTTTTAGAAGTTCAGCAGCATCAGAAACTATTTTATCAAGAGTTTCTTTTTTATCCTCATCAACTTCTATTGTATCAAAACCATTTTTTTCAAGATAAAAATTTCTAACATAAGCATAGAAATCTTTTATTCCAATTTCCAATGCTTGTTTTTTTAATTGATATAATTTCATTTTAACCTCATTTGTTATTATATAATAGTTACGATGAAGTATATAAATAATTGTAGTCTTAATTAAGATTACAATAAAAAGATTTAAAAACAACCTAAATATTGTATTTTTATGGCAGAACTTGATATTTTAGAAGATTTAGGATTATCAGAAGCAGAAGCTAAAATATACCTAACTTTATTAGAGACAGGGCAAACTCTAGCAGGCCCTGTAATAAAGAAAACAGGGTTGCATAGAGGTACAACTTATCAAATCTTACAGAGATTAATAGAGAAAGGATTGGTTAGTTATATAGTCAAAGCAGGAAAAAGATATTTTGAAGCAGTTTCTCCTGAAAGGTTTTTAGATATTTTAAAAACAAAAGAAGAAAAGTTTCTAGAGATATTACCTGTCTTAAAAAACAAAAAAGAGTTAGGTAAATTAAAACAGGAAGTTGAGGTTTTTTCTGGCTACAAAGGAATAAGATCTGTTTGTGATAAAATCTTAGAAGAATTAAAAGATAAAGGAGAATATCTTGATTTTGGAGTTTCTGGTTTATTCAAGGAAGTAATGGGGCCATATTGGGATTTATGGCAAAAAAGAAAAAGAAAATATAAGATCAAAGCAAAATGTATTTTTAACGAAGAACTAAAAACAAAAAATCCAAAACTTCTAAAAGATTATTTTGGAGAAGCAAGGTTCCATCCAAAAGAATATTCAAGCCCAACAGATACTATAATCTATAAAGACACAATTGTTTTATTTATCTGGACAGCAAAACCACCCATAGCCATAGTAATCAAAAATCAAAAGAATGCAGATGGTTACAAAAAACAATTTCAAATAATGTGGAAATTAGCTAAAAAATAATTTTTCCTCAAACTTTTTAAACAACTTATGCTTATATTAAAATATGGAACCTTTGATACATTTTATTATACCGGTTGTTTTCTTATTAGCATTTGCACCTAAATTAGATAAGAGATTGATATTCTTATTATCTCCTTTGTTAGTTTTGCCTGATACAGATTTTCTTATAAAAGCAAAATTATTTCATAATCTGTTTTTTGTATTAATAATGAGTTTTTCAGCTTATTTTTTATATATGAGATTTATAAAAAAAGAAAAAAAAGTTTTTTATTTAGCTCTTTTTTATCTTAGCTCGCATCTATTATTTGATTTAGGAGGTCCAGGAATACCTTTTTTCTATCCCATATCAGACAGACTGTTTTCTTTGAATTTTATGATTGCAACTTCTCCAGCAAAAGTAGGAACAATAACTCATACAACAACATCATTAGCCACAAAAGCTTTAACAGAAGCAACAAAAGATCAGATTGCTCCAATTATAAATACACCAGGAGTTCTTATCCTGATTCTAGCTGTAAGTGTAATACTCGCTTTAATTATAATTAAATTCTATAAACATAAATAATTAGCAGCCCATAACATTCCTTCATCTGCATAATAGAATTTGCTTTTGAAAGGAGTTTCATCTGGATTAAAAATCTCTAAAAAATTTCCATATTTTTCAATTAAATTAGTATATTTTTTAAGATATCCTTTTGCTTTATCTTTATAAATTTCTTTGACAACTTTAATATACATTAATCCAATATGCATCCAAATACTATTTCCTTCATAATTTGGCACAAACCAATTTACAAAATTTAGATTCTTAGGAATTTTCTTACTATATTTTAATGGAAAAGGTTTATCCAAGCCTTCTGACTGGATTTTATTAATGCATAATTTCAACATCCTTTTATCATCAAAAACTTCTGTCCAAAAAGGAATTACATTTGCATCTCCAGTAATATATTTATCTCCGCTTAAATCATCTAAAAAATAATCACCAGTCCAAAAATTAGTTTTGATTATTTTTTTGAAATTGTATCTCTTAAATGGATTCCATAATCTTAATTTGTTTAATTCATTATTAAGCATAGCAGTCATAACATTATTATATAAAGAACTTTTACGTAAAGCCTCATCTTTTATAGAAGAGAAAAATTTATCTTTTTTAACAAGGCCTGTTTCTTTATCCAAAACTAAATCAAAATATTTTTCAGTCTCTTTTTTAAAAAAATCTTTATATTTTCTAATTAAATTTTTATCTCCTAAAACTCTTAAGCTTCTGATTAAAAAAGCAAGACTATCAGGAGCATAAGTAAAGGTATCAACAGCTTTTCCTTTTGGAGTTATTGTTGTTTTTAATCCTTGATTAGAATAGATATAAAGAGCATAAGAAAGTGTTTTTCTGACTTTCTCTTTATAACCTAATTTTAACAAAGAATCAACGCACCATCCAAAATCTCTGATATAAAATTCACAGAAATGTCCTGAACTGACTTGAAAATACCTTCCATTCCAGCAATCATTAACTATTTGCTTGCAGATATTTTTAGCATTGCCTTTATATCTCTTAACTCCATGTTTTTTTACATATCTGCTTCTATTAAATATTCTCGATGCTTCTGATAAATGTGTTAAATTTAGCATTTTTAAAAAAAACGCACCTGAGGAGATTTGAACTCCCGACCTAGTGCTTACCTCTAAAGTATTAGGAGGCACTCGCGCTATCCAGGCTGCGCTACAGGTGCATATTAAACTAATTGTTTTAACAATATTTAAATATCTATTTAAAGTTTACACTAATTATGAAAAAATCAGTAAAAAAGATCCTAAGAATAATCTCATTTATAGCTGTACTTGGAATTCTTTATTCTATTTTAAGAGGAATTGGATTTATTAACATCTATAACACTTTAAAAGCTGCTGACATCAAATATATCATATTCTCTTTATTATCTGCATTTGCCTTGTTTTTAACATGGAATTATAAGTGGTTTCTATTAGTAAAAGAAGTAAAAAAAGCAAAATTTCTTCAAATATTTCCTATATTGATGGCTGGTTCTTTTATTAATACAACAACACCAGGAGCAAAAGTAGGAGGAGAACCATTAAGAGCTTATTATCTTTCAAGACAATATAAATTTGAAAAATCAAAATTCTTTGCAACGACAATACTTGACAGAGCAATTAATTCAATAGCATTCGCAGCTCTAAGTGTATTCTCAATTCTTTTTGTGATTGTATATATTGATATAGAAGTATGGATAAAGACTATTCTTGAGGTCATATTAGTTCTTCTATTCCTAACCATAATAGGTGGCTTGGTTTTAAGACAAAAAATAAAATTAGAAAAAAGGCATATAACAATTATTCTCACTAAGATTTATTATTTTTATTTATTTAAAATAATAAGAAAAAAATTCAATACATATAAAAAATTTGAAAATTATATTATTAAAAAATTAGATAATATCATCAATACTTTTAAAAAATTAATAAAGCAAGAAAAAGTATTCAAAAAAGATCTATTGTTATCATTTGGGATGTGGTTTTTCAATTATTTAGGAACATTTTTTATTTTCAAAGCTTTAGGATACAATATAAGTTTTTTAGCAGTAATAATTGTTATTACACTTTCAATGTTAGTTGGTTCTTTGTTTGCATTGCCAGGTGGGATGGGCATCATAGAAACAATAATGATAAGTCTATATCTCTCATTTGGAATAAGTTCAGGAATAGCAGCAACAGTAGCAGTCATAGATAGATTTATATTTTATTTCTATTCTATATTATTAGGAGGTATTTGTTTAATTTATCTTAATATAAAACATAAATGAAATATCTAAAAGAAATTAAAAAAGAATTCAAAAAAATATATGCTGCCTGTTTATACGGAAGTAGAGAAGCAGGATATGCTTCCAAAAACAGCGACATTGATATAATAATTATTCTAAAAAAATTTAAACCAAAGATAAAATATATTTATAAAAAAAATTTTTCATTTCTTGTTGTTGAAAAAAAGTTCTTTGAACAAGATATCTATAATATAAAACACGGAGATTTCATTGCAGCGAGGATAGGTAATCCAATAAAACCAATTCTTAACAAAGAATATATCAATAAAATGGAAATAGAACTCAAAAAAAGAATAGTTATGTATAGTATTAAAAAGATAATCTACAAATATAAAAAATATGCTAATCTTCTTGAAATAAATATACTCTATTTTCCATTCAAATATTGGAATAAACTAGTGCAGATCTATCCACCTTTCAGATACAGCATTGAAAATACTTTGAAAAGCAGACTTAGAGAAAAAAATCTTAAAAAAATTTTATCAGGCTATATTAAAGCAATAGAACAATTAAAAATCCTTCAAGAAATCTATCCTGGATGGTATAAAATTAAAAAGAATTTTATTAAAAATCTGAGAAAAAAACCATCTAAAGAATTAATCAAAATATATGAAAAAGAGATTAAAAAAGCTATTGAAAGATACAAAACCCATAAAAAAGCTGGAGCTGATTCAGAAACAGATACAGTTATCTATGAAATTTCACATAAAATAGAGCGTGAACTAAAGCAGATAAAAAGAAAAGGGCTCAAGAAAATTCTTGATAATCCAGATAAATATATAAATTTAGTTCCATTAATCAAATAAAAATGACATGGAGTTATAGATTAGAAGTCGCAAGAAAAGGAATCCACATATTGTCAATCTCTTTTGTATTTATATATTTATTATTCTCATATTTATTTAGCCATACAATTGGATTGTTTGCTTTAGCTTTTCTGTTAATAGTTCTAATTGAAGTAGAATATGTAAGAATTGAATTAGGCAAAAGAATACCTTTAATCTCCAGGCTTTGGGCAGTAAAAAGACCAAAAGAAAAAGAAAAACTTGGAGGAGAGGTTTTCTTCCTTATCGGAGCAATAATCTGCCTTGCTATTTTCAATTTACATATAGCTGTAACAGCAATATTGATGACTACATTTGGAGATTTAGCTGCAGCTTTAATTGGCAAAAAATTTGGCAAACATTGGTTATCTTACTTAAAAAATAGAGCTTGGGAAGGAATCATTGCTGAATTAGTTGTAAATATTATCATAGGATTTTTAGTAATAGGAACTTTCATAAACAAAGATATTTCAGGATGGATAATAATATTAACAATGGCAATTACTGCAACAGTTGTTGAAACTATTATTGCTAAGTTAGATGACAATCTTCTTATCCCAGTATTTACAGGTTTTAATGGCCAGATTGCATTATTAATTGTAGGCTTGCTTCTCTAAAAATGTATAAAATAAAACAGATTCCAGAAGATTTTATTGTCAAAGAAATTCCAAAATATGAATTAGATGAAAAAGGAGATTATTCTTATTTTCTTCTAAAAAAAAGAGATTATACAACAATAAATGCTGTTTCCAAAATAGCAAAAAGACTGAGAATTCCTTTAAAATTCATAGGATTTGCAGGAAATAAAGATAAAATAGCAGTAACAGAACAAATCATATCAATTAAAAATATAAAATTAACAGATATTGAAAAATTAAACTTTCAAGATATTAAATTGGAATATATTGGACAAGGAAAAAATCCAATTTCTTTAGGAGACCTAAAAGCAAATCAATTCAAGATTATAGTCAGAAATTTATCATCAAAAAGAAAAATAACAAAAACAATAGAAAGAATCCCAAATCTTTTTGGCCCTCAAAGATTTTCAAAAAATAATATAGAAATTGGCAGATATCTTATCAAAAAAAATTTTAAAAAAGCAATTGATTTAATAGAACATAGAAGTGTAGATGAATTTCTTGAAGATAATCCTGGAAATTACATAGGAGCTATTAGAACATTGCCTTTAAAATTAAGAAAGATCTATATCCATGCTTATCAAAGCTTTCTCTGGAATAAAACAATTGAAGAATATCTAAAAACATTTCCACATAAAAATGAACTAATCCCAATAATTGGTTTTGGAACAGAAATAACAAATACTAAAATAAAAGAGATAATTGATGCAATAATACAAAAGGAAGATATTAGCCAAAGAGATTTTATTATTCCTCAAATGCCAGAACTAAGTGAAGAAGGAAGTGAAAGATTTTTATTTGTTAAACCAGAAAATCTTACAATTAATATAGAAGAAGATGAATTAAATCAAGATAAATATAAAGCAATTGTTGAATTCAAATTGCCAAAAGCAAGTTATGCAACTGTTATTATTGATTTTATTTTTCAATGATTTTTAGAACTCTTTCAAATATTGCTTGAGGATTATCTCCAGCATCTATTTTTACAACCCTATTATTATATTTCTGGAGTATAGGCTCTGTTTCTTCTTTGTAGATATTTAATCTTTTCTTTATCGCTTCTTCTGTATCATCTTCTCTCTGATATAATTCTCCACCGCATTTATCACATTTTCCTTCTTCTTTTGGATGAGGAGCACATTCAGGAAATATATTGTAAATAGCTCCGCAGTTCCTGCAGGTTCTTCTTCCTGTCAATCTTCGCATTAAAACTTCCATTGGAGCTTCAAATTCAATCATATAATCAATCTCATCCATTTTATCTCCAAATAATTCAGCTTGTTTTAAATTTCTAGGAAAACCATCTAAAATAAATCCATCCTTGCAGTCATCTTTAATAATTCTCTCTTTAATAACATCTGTAATAACTTCAGGAGGAACTAAATTTCCCTCATTAATATATTTCTCAGCTATTTTTCCAACCTCTGTTCCTTCTTTCATAGCATCTCTAAGCATCTGCCCTGCACTTAACAGAGGAATATTATATTTCTCACTAATCATCTCACCGATTGTTCCTTTACCTGCCCCTTGTGGACCAAATAACATTATCTTCATTGTATCACCCTAAATATCCTAATTCTGTTTTAATTTTTATTTCCTTTAACCAACTTTCTTTTAACCTTTTAATATAAATTGAAAGTTCTTTTTTAATATCATTCCATTGATTCCAAATTTCATTTATAAATTCGCTGCTTTTTTTGTCATCTTCACCAATCGAAGTTTCAGTAGAAAATCTATTAAAAAACATTAATTTTTTGTAAAGACTAAACATCTCATTCTTTTCTTCATCAGAAAATACTGCACATTCATAAGTATCACATAAATTTGTTTCTGGATATAATATATTCTCAATTAATTTTATATAATCTTCAATCTTTTCAATAATCTTTCTTCTAATTTCTCTCAATAAAAAATACTTTTCTTCTATTGTACTTATTTCAAATTCATTATTCAGATTATCAAAAGAAGGCAATTTGTATTTCTTTTGCAAATCCTCATACTTTTTTTTAACTTCTTGTTCCATTTTAAAAAGCCTCCGAAGGGACTTTCAAATCCTGAGGGATTTGTAGTCTCCCTTTGGGATATTTGAACCCCTGACCTGCTGCTTGCCTGTTTTTATTACAAGGCAGCCGCTCTGGCCGCTGAGCTACGGAGGCAATATCTTAGAAAATTGACAATTAGTTTAAAAATATTACTCTTTCTTCCAGTCAGGATATGCCCAGCTTGGGAAAAAAGGCGTAATTTCTTCATAAGGCAAGAAGCTTCTTAATTTAAACCATTTTTTCATAAAAGCCTGCAGGATATACATCTCCCTGTATAACTCCATCTTATGATCTTCATATAATTCCTTTCTGAATATTCTGTTAGGAAAAACTTTATTAAACATTTTTAATATTGGATGATGGCTCCACTGCCCTTGATAATCAAATTCAAGATAAGCCCAAATCTTGGCTTCTACTTCTCCTTTATTTACTTTTAACTTCTTGCCGTCTCTCATTACTTCAGCCGGCAACATATATAAAATATGATAATCAATATCCAAATGCCATTTATAATAACTATTTGGAACAGGAAGTTTTTGCAATCTCCACCACCACCACATCTCTTTATTGCCTCCTGCATGCTCTTTTTCTAAATAGAGGGTTTCATAATAATCTTTTCCATCTTCAATTGCTAAACCATCTGCTTCTGTACTGCTCCATCCATATTCTGTCAGCCATTCATGCATTGCTTTATAGAATTCCTTTAGATTGAAAATATCCTTAAACTTAACTCTAAATACAGCTGCTTGTACTGCATTCTGCAATTGCTTCATTGGCATATTATTAAAAAGAGAATTTTAGTTTATATAATTTTCGTTTGTATTTTGTTTTCTTTTTATTAATAATAAGAATTATCAAATTTTACATTTTGCATTTTTCTCTTAGTACCTGAAAATAAGACATTAAAAAATGCCTTTAAAAAAGAGATATAAGGCAATTTTTTCGTTTGGATTTTAACATTTCCTTTTCTTATAGCTTCAAGAACAGAATCAGTATCCTTATTACAGTCAACTAAACTATATGTATGATCCATCTGAAATAACCTATGCATATCAGATGTGCCAATTAATGTCTTATTGTATTGTTCAGCCACTTTGACAGCTTTTTTATTAAAAAAATTAAGATTATTAAGATAAAAATGAGAATATTCTATTCCATCAAAATATTTTATATTTTCTAAAAGTTTTTTTCCTAAACAGGATTTAAGAGGATAAAAAGGATGAGGCGCTACAACAACTACATTCTCTTTTTTTAATACTTCTAAATCTTGAAAATCCTCAATTTTTCCAGGTTTTCTTACGTTTAATAGTAAAACTTCTCCTTTATTAATATGCGTTTCAACTCCAGGAATCAATAATATACCTTTTCTTTTAGCATAATCAGATAAGCTTTTACTATAATGAATTTTATGATGATTTGTTATAGCTAAAATATCAAAACCAAGCTTTGCAGCATAATTAATTAATTCTTTAGAAGTATATTTTATTTCATCATATGGGTCTTCTCCTGTATGAATATGAAGGTCTGCTTTTAACATTTTAAGACATAATAAAGAAGAAAGTTTTTAAAGATATCTTTTTTTTAGACTAATAAAATGTTGGTTGGAATAGTGGGAAAACCAAGCTGCGGAAAAAGTACATTCTTCAAAGCAGCCACTTTAGCAGAAGCTGAAATAGCCAACTATCCATTCACAACAATTAAACCTAACCATGGGGTTGGCTATGTTAAAGTTGAATGTGCTGAAAAAGAATTTAATGTAAAATGCAATCCAAGGTTTGGGTATTGCTTAAGTGGAATAAGATTTGTTCCTGTTGATTTATTAGATGTTGCAGGACTAGTCCCAGGAGCACATAAAGGATTAGGCCGCGGAAATGAATTTTTAGATGATTTAAACCAAGCTAATGCATTGATACATGTAATAGATATATCAGGATCAGTAAATGAAAAAGGAGAGTCTGTTGAAACTTTAAGCTACAATCCAGCAAATGATATAAAATTTTTAGAAGTTGAATTGGATATGTGGTATTTAAGAAATTTGGCAAAAGGCTGGGAAAAATTTGCAAGACAGGTGCAGCAGGAGCAGCAGGAGATACAAAAAGCACTTGCAAAACAACTATCTTTTTTAAGGATAACAGAAGATATGATTGAAGATATTATCGAAGAACTAAATTTAAATAAAGACAGGCCGTCAGAATGGACTCAAGACAATTTAAAACAGATGGCAAGCAAGTTAAGGATAATGACAAAACCGATGATAATTGCTGCAAACAAAATTGATGTTCCAGGAGCAGAAGAGAATCTTGAAAGAATAAAAAAAGATTTTCCAGATTATATTATCATCCCATGTTCAGCTGAATCAGAGCTTGCATTAAAAGAAGCTGCAAAACATGAAATAATTGATTACACCCCGGGAGAGGAAAATTTCACAATAAAAGATGAATCAAAACTAAATGAAAAGCAAAAATCAGCACTAGAATTTATAAAGAAAAATATTCTTGAAAAATATAATTCAACTGGTATTCAAAAGGTACTGGATGCATCAGTATTCAATCTACTAAAATATATTGCAGTATTTCCAGGAGGTGTTAACAAGCTGGCTGATAAAGATGGAAATGTCTTGCCAGATTGCTTCTTATTGCCAGGTAATTCAACAGCATTAGATTTTGCTTATCATATTCATACAGACCTAGGAAAAAATTTTATAAGAGCAATAGATGTTAAAACAAAACAGGTTATAGGCAAAGAACATGTTCTAAAACATAGAGATGTTATTGAAATAATTACAAAGAAATAAAGGGACTAAAATTATAGATCATGGAAAATTTTATTCATCAACTTCTTTGTCAAGAATTTCCTTGAATGTCTGGATTATATCAATCATGTATTTTCCTTCTCCTACTTTAATAACAATGGGTTCTTTCTTGAATAGACGCACCAAGTCCAGTTCATATTTTCCAGGTTTTGAAACTCTAATACTTTCTAAATCAAGAACAACCGGCTGATCTTCATCGATCTCTCCACCTATAAGGTCAAATACATCTTTCTCAATCTGTTCTTTTTCTTCGTTTGTAAGGCTAATGGTTTTTTCTTGAATTTCTTTTAATTTATCTTTCTTGACATAAAAGAATAATCTGCCGCCGCATTTGCATCCTTTTAAAAGTTCATTTGCAGCATCATCATATAATGTGCCGCATCTTACACATTGGTGTGGCATTATTTACCTCTTATTTTCTCCTTTTGCTGTTTTTGCTATTTTTGCCGTTCTTTCCATTCCTTTTTTCTTTAGTTAATAGTTCTATTTTTTTAGGGTTTTTCTTAATTTCCTTTACAACAGAAGCAGGCCCAATTATAGTCATACCAGACCTGTTGCCTAATAAACCGTTTACAAGACTTTCTTTAAAACCAATAAACCCGCCTGATCTTGCTGCACTAGGATCAATTACAGCCAATTCAATTCCTTTAAATTCTTTATTTATCTCTTCCATAGTTGCCTGAATCAATTCAGCTTCTTCTTCTTTTTTAAGTCTTCCCTGCAATAAAACAATTTTATTCTCTTTTGCTATATTTAACAATAATCTAATTCTTCCAACAGAGCTGAGCCCTGATATCTCGCTGTAAGGCACAAATTGTAATGTTACCATTTTATTATAACCTCTTTTATTTCATCACTTTAAATAATGTATCATAAAAATCTTGAATATTTTTTCCATATTTAGCGCTAATTCCTACAACCTTATATTGTGGGAATGCTGCCTGAATCTTTTTAATGCTGGCTTTTTTTAAATCAGTTTTATTTCCTGCAATTAAAACAGGAATATTTCTAGCAGCTAGATTTCCAACAATTGTTATATTTACCTGGCTGTAAGGATCTTTTGTTGAATCCAAAACAACAACAACCCCATCCATATCATCCAGCCACTTAATTGCATCAATAACTCCTTTTGTTGCTTCTTTTGCTCTTTTCTTAGCCTCTTTTTCTTTCATACCTGATTTTAAAAAATCTTCATAATCAATTTTAGTAGCAATTCCAGGAGTGTCAACTAAATTAAAAGAAAGCTCTTTTTTCCCTTTTTTATCTTTCACAGTTACCTGCTCTTTTATTTGTATTTCCCTAGTTTCATGAGCTACATTAGAAACAGAACTCATCTCCTCTCCTAACCAATCCAGGCATATCCTATTTGCAAGAGTACTTTTTCCTCCATTAGGAGGGCCGTATAAGCCTAATTTTACATTCTTCTTATTTTTAAATAGACTTTTAAAATAACGATTAAACCAGCCTTTCACAAGATTTAACATATAAATTCCTCCATTTGTCAGAAATAGAAAAATAAATTTTAATATAAAAAGTTTGTGGTCATTGCTCTTTTTTTATCATTAAGCTATTTAAAAGAATTTCTTTTACTCTTTTAATATCATTTTCCTCAACCTTTTCCCGCATTTCCATCTTTGCTAAAGCTTTGCAAAGCCTCATAAAACCAATAACTATCCTAGGAGAAACATCTACAATATACTTTTTTTCATTTTTTTTAATATTATCTATGATTTCAACAGCTTTTTTCTGCATATCTTTAGGGAATACTACACTATCTATTCGATTTGTATATTCAATATATGACTTAATGAAATTAATATCCTCTTGTTTTATTTCATTTTTTTCATCATTTATAATTTTCTCAGTTATTTTCTTAAATTCCTTTGCACCTGGTTTTTTCATAATATAAATCAAATGAAATCTTGTTAATAATGCAGAATCAAAAGGCAATTGTTTCTTTAATTCCTCTATACTTTCTGTTTTGAATTTATCTTTTTCTGGATTTGCAGTTGCTAAAACCTTAACTCTTGCATCAAATCTATAATGCTGGCCGCCCTTATCATAGCTGATAAAACCTTTTTCCATTGCATTATATAATGCAGCCATATCATCCTGCTTCATTAAATTTAATTCATCAATCGCACATATCCCCTTGTCTGCTAAAGGCAATAAACCTTTTCTAATTTCTTTTCCCTTTACTGTAACAGCTAAACCAGCTCCGCTGGTTCCGCTCCCTAATCCAAAAGAGCTGACTGGACTTAAATTAAAAGCTGCTCTTAAAATGTCTGTTTTGCCAACAGAAGGATCGCCTAAAAGCAAAATATGGATTGGCTGTACTGAAAATAATTGTAATACAACTGCTTTTTTAATATGCTCTAATCCATGAATATTTGGAGCAATATAGTTAGGGATAAGAGAGAAAACATTCTTAGAAAAATCTTCAAATAATTTTTTTTCAATTACCTTTTTAATATCTTTATTAACATCTGATGTGTCAACGTATTTGACTAAAGCCTTAACTTGAGGAAAATCAACTCCCTCAAAAAAAGAATTATTTAACTTAACTTTATCAATAGAAATCTTCTTCTGCTTTAATAGTTTCTTAATTAATTTAAATCGTTTTTTATTAATAAATTCTTCAATGCTGTTAAGCATTACAATCTCCTGGTCACTAAATGACCTTAAATTCTTGATAAAATCAAATCGCCCCATAACTACTCTATAATAATACTTTAATAAAAAGTTTTTGGAATTTCAATACAAAAAATTTATAAAACAAATAACTAATTTAAATACATGGAATATGTAATAAAGAAAGATATTATTAGTATTCTAAGAAAGGCAATCCAGATTATAAAACAAGAAGATATTCCTGCTTTAGATGAACTTTCAAACCATACAATCCATAATGCCTCTATTTTCCAGGATGAAGATTCAATAAAAATAGCTGTTATTATTTATGCTCTTTCAAAAATTATACAAAGGAGTGAACAAAGAACAGATGAGTGGGACAAATCCAAAAAAATAGTTCTTAAAGATCTTCAAGATGGAAGATTCTACTTAGAAAAAAATAAAGATGAAAAATATAGAAGACTGATTAAAAACATTCTAAAAAACATTGGAAGAATTGACACTAAATTAAAATTATATATTGAAGATGTTCTTAACAAAGCAAGAATTGTCAAAGGATCTAAATTATATGAACATGGAATTTCAATAGGAAAAGCAGCAAATATGCTTGGAATATCGCAATGGGAATTATTAAGTTATATCGGTAAAACAAAAATTATAGATAGATATGAAGAAGATGTTGTGCCTATTGCTAAAAGATTAGATTATACAAAAAAATTATTTAATATATAAAATGAAACTCCTCGCACTAAAGTGCGAGGTATCTCAAAAAAGTTAAACAAAAGCTGAAAGATGCTTTTGGTGATAGTAAGATGGAAGCTTACTATCAGGCAAAGACCAAGAGCCTTGGCT
>Ga0180437_10001320_pt1 | contig 42893 bp, 35 predicted proteins | sample SS_ome_4_FD_132410 | JGI IMG/M metagenome (GOLD analysis project Ga0180437, IMG submission 132410) | Hypersaline lake sediment archaeal communities from the Salton Sea, California, USA - SS_3_D_1 metaG | ecosystem: Environmental > Aquatic > Non-marine Saline and Alkaline > Hypersaline >...
AATTATCCAATCTAAAGATTTTAAACTTAGCAGGAAATAAACTTTCAATGACTAAAGGGCTAGAAAATTTAACTAATTTAAGAGAACTATATTTAAATGATAACAATATAAAAGAGATAAAGGGTTTGGATAAACTTGAAAATTTAGAGACTTTATGGATAACTGGAAATCATATCGAAGAAATAAAAGGATTAGATAACTGTGTTAATTTAAAAGTTATCAATTTAAAAGATAACTCCATAAAAAGAATTAATGGATTGTATTCTTTAACTAACCTTAATAAATTATTTCTTTCTGGAAACGAAATTGTAAAGATTGAAGGGCTTGAAACACTTCAGAATTTAGAAACATTAGATTTAGGAAAGAATAAGATTAAGGAGATAAGAGGATTAGAGTCTTTGGTGGCTTTAAAGGATTTATGGTTGCACGGGAATCAAATTGATGAGAATTTATTAAATCAATTAGGTGGATTGGATTCGAGTGGTTGTGCTTTAGAACCTTTAAAGTTCGTGGAATATTGTCTGATTAATTTATAAGATTTAGTTCTTATACAACTTTAGTAGGATAAATTTAATTTAGTATGACTTACTTAATAATAATAGTATATTATTTGATGAGAAAAAGGAAAAATTATGATTCCAAAACCAAATCCATATGAAACCCGGAAAAAGCAATTAGAAATAGCTTCACATCTACTAAATCTTGATCAAAACACGATTGAATATTTGAAACGAGTCGAAAGAGTATTAGAGGTTTCAATTCCTGTTGTTATGGATGATAAATCTTTAGAAGTATTCGTTGGTTATCGCGTTCATCATTCTACTTTGAGGGGACCCGCTATGGGGGGATTACGGTATGCTCCTGATCTAACATTAGATGATGTCAATGCTTTAGCGTTTATAATGACATTCAAGTCTGCTCTGTTAGGTTTACCTTTAGGTGGATCCAAAGGGGGAATACAGGTTGATATAAAACAAATCTCTAAAAGAGAACTTGAAAAGCTTACTAGAAGATATACAGCAGAGATAATAAATATTATCGGACCAGATATAGATATTCTTGCACCAGGGTTAAATACTAATGAAGAAACTATGTCTTGGATTATGGATGTTTATTCTATGCAAAAAGGTAGATCCATTCCTAGTGTAGTGACGGGTAAACCAATTGAGATTGGAGGCACTGTTGGTCGAAAAGAAGCTGCGGGGATGGGATTATATTATATCCTTGAGGTTTTATGTAAAAAACTAAATTATAATATTAATACAATGGATATAGTAATTCAAGGATTTGGAACTGTAGGAATAACCATTGCAAAAACATTATATGAACATGGTTGTAAAATCTTAGCGGTTTCTGATACATTAGGAGGCGTATATTCTGCGGAAGGATTAGATGTTAATAAGTTATTACAATGGAAATTAGAAGGCAATAGTGTTAAAGATTTTGAAGACAACAATACAAAAGAAATATCCAACGTAGAAATTTTTGAAATTAAGTGTGATATTCTAATTCCAGCGGCCATAGAAAACCAAATTACAAGTAAAAATGCTGATAAAATAAATTGTAAAATTATTTTAGAAGGGGCGGATGGTCCTGTAACTAGCCAAGCGGATCGAATTCTTGATGATAAGGGTATTATAGTAGTTCCCGATATTCTTGCGAATGGAGGAGCTTTATGTGTTTCATATTTTGAATACCTACAAGGAATCCATTCATATTTTTGGAAAATAGATCGCGTTTTTCGAGAAATGAAGACCATTTTACTAGAAACTTTTGATAAAGTGTGGGAATTATCCCAGGAAAAGAATATTTCTTTACGTAATGCAGCTTATATGATTGCTATCTCTAAAGTCGCTAAAACTCATGAATTAAGAGGTTTATTCCCGTAATCTTCAATCATTTTAAGCTTTTAAAATAGCTACATCATTATCGGGATTTAAATAAATCGAAAATGTTTTTTTAGAATATTATTAAATATTTATTAACATAAGGATTGTTTAAAAATAGATTTAACTATGCTTTATTACTTGCTTATATATCAGTTTGAATCTGGGTTGTTACTTTACGAAAAAGATTTTAAAGTTGAAGATAAATCTCGTATTGAATTATTTGGCCCTTTTTTTTCAGCTATAAAATCTTTTTTATCAGAGTTATGGATTGATGGGTTAAATGAGTTAAAAACTGTTGGTTTTGGATCATTTACAGCCTTTATGATGCAAATACCTGAAGTAAAAATAGATATAGTAATTATTGCTGATAAGGACGATTCTAAAATAATCAAAAATCTATCATCAAGAATCATTAAGATTATAATTAATTATAAAGAACTTTTTACCACAGAAAGCATCATTTCTGAGAGATTTCAAGAATTTGATACTGAAATTAATGAATTTATATTATCTAATAAAAAATTTATTAATTCAAATCTTTTGTTGGAAAATACAAATGAATTTTTAAAACCTATATGGAATCAGAGAGGAAAGATCTCTCAACAATTAAGAGAGGAAAAAGAGAGAATTAGAAAAGAAAATCTAGAAAAATTAATTTTGTTAAAGGATAAATTAATGAAAGAAAAAAATATTATAATAAAATATAAACTATGCAATCAAATCCTTAAGTTTGCTGAAAGATTTGATAATAATCAGAACTTAAAAGATCATCAAAATTTAGCTAATAATCTTTATTCTGAAATAACAGAGAGAGAATTAAAATTATCCTACTATTTATCTGAAACAAAAGAAAAGTTAAACAATATCATACACACTTATAAAGGAAACTATCTAATTAATGCAAATTATCATGAAGTCTACTCAAATCTTTATTCTTTTAGTTCAAAATTGAAAAATTTTGCGTCTGATAATATATATATTAAATATCTAACTATTTCGAGGAAGTTAATTAATAAATCGGAAATAAACCAGGAAGAATTTTCTGATTTGATTAACCAAATACTTCAAATGGAAGATGATATAAAAAAATACTATATTGAGAATATATAATTTTATCAGGAAAAAATTAAGTAAAGAGAGTAGGAAAACTTTTCATTACCTTGAATAAAGCATAAATAGCAAAAGACTGATAAATCCTTAACTTAAAAATGAGTAACTAATAAGTAGTGATGAAAACTTACATAAAATAAGTTAGTCAATATCTTTATTTTCAATTCTTAAACAAGAATCGATTTTATATTTTTTTCAATAAAATATGTATGAAAAATATTAATCGCAATTTATCGAATATTGAGAATTTAAATAGATCTTATTAAATATTTAAGGTAAGATTTATATTTTTTTAAAAAAATTAATTTTAGAAAATAGTGGACTATCTTGATTCGGATAAAAAATATCGAAAAATTTAAAATAACCTTCTTAATACTATCTATACTTACATCATCAAGTATTTTATTGAACTCATTTTTATTTTTTCCAGAAAATGGGATCGATAAAGTTGATAACGGATATAATGATAGTGATTTTCAAACCACTGATATTATAGCTCATCCAAAATCGAGTTATTTTGGAAATGCTCCTTGGTGGAGTGAATCATTTGAGTATAGAAAGGTTATAAATATCACTAATCCATACATGTCATCTTTTAAGGATTTTGGAGTTAGTTTTTCTTTTAATTACTATGAACTAGTTGAGAATGGGAAATTACAAGGGGATTTAGACGATATTAGAATTATAGAAAACGGTTGTTTGCGTAAATATTACGTAGTTAAAGATTATCCTTTATCAAATCAAGCTACTGTGTTTTTTGAGACAAATATTTCACAGAACACGGTAGAAACAGATACATATATGTATTTTGGTAATCCAACAGCAAGTAATTTAGAATCTAGTGATCCCGAGGATAGCTTTGGCTGGATTAAAAATGGTAATTTTGAACTGGATATTAATTTAAGTGATAAATTTGTACCTTATGGTTGGTCTTTTTCCCATAATCCCGTAGACCAAATTATGGATCATGCAAATCCTAATCCTAATCCTTATAACAGCTCTGATACAAGTATTCAATTCTTTGTTAATAAACTGATCAATAATCCTCAAGGAGCAGAGAGAGTAGCTCAAGGGACTTACACTTATAAATTTGGAGCATTAAGTCCTACACTTCCAGATGGTGCAGTTAATGACTATGCAAGCACTTTTTTCTCATATCCATTTAAAGTACCTACTGTTGAAGGAGGTATTTCATTAACTTTTTATCGTAATATTAGAACATACCGTTTTGAAAGACCTAAAAATATGGGAGATATTAACCAAGATGGATATTTCATTCGTATACTCAATGGGTCGATTTCGCATTATGATATAAATCCAGATAATCATGACGATAATGCTATTAGTATTAGTTTTGAAAATTATGTTGAATCTTACGATGGATATGGATATTATAATGTACCTGCGAAGAAATGGAGTGATCCTACAGTACTAATTGATTATCCAAGCCATTTAACAACTAAAGATACCTTATCAGATACTGGAAATGACGGAAATCTAACAGGGTATGTTGAATTTGATTTGTCAAACTATATGGGAAAGGATATTTTTTTTGAAATTGGAGTCTGGGGAGATGAATCAAATGTAGATAGAAAAGAAAAATCAGCTTTTTTCCAATTAGACGATCTTAAATTTAATTACACTTTAACAGCAAGCATAAATGAAATCCAAGCAAGGAAATCAAATATTACTATCATTACGAGAGATGTGGATGGCCGAATAGTACCAAATACAAAAATATTTTTATTGAATGAAACTGCAAAAGGAACTCCAAACTATATTGTTAATACAGGATATACTTCAGAATTAGATGGCTCAATAACCTTTAATAATGTTTTAAATGGTGAATATAATATTACCGCAAATTATACTTTAGGACCCCGGGAAAGATTTGTAGGAAATAAACTAAAACAATTGAATGGTACGAATTATTTAGTTGAATTATCAATAAATATATGGACGATAGATTTTGAAATTGTAGACTGGGACAAAATTCCAATGAATTATGGTTACATTGAGATAAATGAAAGCTTTGGAGGACCTATGTTAAAGAATATGACGTTAAATAATGAAGGAAAAGCAACCTTTCGTTGGCTTAATCAATCAGAGTACTATTTCAAAGTATATTACAAAAATCGAGATTATAGAAATGGTACATTTATATTAAGTGAATCATACATAACCCGGCAAGAATATAATAATGAGCGTTTTAAAAATCAATCATTTGTTGTTTCAAATATAAATAAGGCTAATGCTGGTGAAGAACGTTACCTAGTTCAAGAAAGAATCTACACTAATGGTTCAAGAACCGAAATTGGAAACAAGATGCTCATCAAAGCAAATATTACTTTACTAAACATGAATAGTCGACTTAAGAATATTTCTGTATATTATATCGATAAATATAATTCAACGGGCGTAGGAAATGAAAATCTAATATTTTTCAAAAATTACTATGGGTTTAATGAAGATAATGATTTCATTAAAATAGATCTCCCATTATCAGATAATATTAAGTTAAAAAGTGAGAAATTTCAAGTTTATGGATTATACGTAGTAATAAATGGAGAAAACAGCAGTCAATGTGATGGGATAGTTAGTTTTGATTTTTTAGAAACCTGTAATGTATTTAATCAAACTAATCTTTCCAGATTAAGTATTCGAGTAATAAACAAAAATGAATTATCCCCTGCCGGAAGCCCTGTTGATTCTATTGTAAAAGTTCATGACAATATGACAGGAGATTTAATTGTGAGTTTGCTCTCTGATGAAAATCGTAATGGCTATGCTTTCGGACAAATTAATGATATTCCATTTTGGTTTTTTAAAGATAGGGTATATAACTTTTCAATAGACATTGTAAACATCACTAATTCTTATTTTAATATTACATTAATGACGCCTGAAAATCAGTGGAAACCAGTAGATAATATAGGAATACAATATTATAATTATTCATTCTACGGTAAAGCTGCGATAACATTTAACATAATACTTGAGCAAACGATAAATATTACAAATTATGATACTGCTTTAGTTAATGCTTCTGGATCGTTGGAAGTCTTCTGGAGTGAGCAAATCACTTATTCAATTATATTTGAATATACACAAGATAATGGAAATTCTTGGTATGCAGTAACTAATCCAACGGCATATTGTAGTTTGTCTATCAAACAAGTAGGATCTGAAGTAAATCTAATTGAGGTAATCATGAGTAGAGGATTAGGAGATGGTAATTTTACTTCTACAATGAATTCTAGTTTTCTTTCTGCGGGTGTCTCTTCAAAATATTATATAGTGAAAATAACTGGTCTTTTTCCTGGCTATCCTGAACCAAATTCAATTAGTTTTATTTTAAGAATAAATTCAATTCCAACAGCAATATCTGTTCATGATTATAATACTAAGATAGAAAGAATTGATAAATCATTTACGAAATATTTTAATGAACTTATTAATATCTCTATTAAGCTAAGTGTATTTGAAAGTGGTTCGTCTCTATATGGAGCATTAGTTACCTACACATGGATTGGACTAGAACCAATAGAAATATTAGAGGATCATTTGAACAACGATTATTATACTTTTACAATTAATAGTTCAAGAGCTTTAAGCACTGGGGTTAAAATCATAAGCATATCCACCTTAATTGAAAACTATTCCTCGCAAACTAATTTCTTAATATATCTTAATATTCTTGAAAGAAGAACAGAATTAAATGGAGAAGAAAATTTACTCTACCTCAATCCTAAAGTACTAGTGCAAGATGCTAAAAATTTCATTTTTACGTATAGAGATGTCAACTCACAAGAAATTATCGGTGATTTAACGGTTGCATCATACACCTGGCAAGAATTATATGAAAATGGAACGATTATTCCAGGACGTGATGGAATAGGAAGTTTAACTCAAAATGCGAATAAATCGTACTCCTTAGATTTTAATACAGAATTTAAAAATATTGGTTTTTATTTCTTGTATATTACTTTACAAAAAGAAAATTATGAATCGAAATTCGCATTGATAAATTTAGAAATTATATTGAGAGATTTTACCGCAGAAGTATTTCTTGATGACTTACATAGGACTCAAATAAACTTAATTCATGGTACTGACTTAGAATTCGAGATTGTTATTAATGATTCATCGAGAGGAAATATACCTTTACAAAACGCAATAGTGGTCTTAAAACTTGGAGATTATCAATATAACTTTAATGAAACTTCCCCAGGTGTTTATATGTATATTTTTGAAACTGAGAATATTGAAACTTTTTTCGCACCTCGTTTATTAGCAGGGACTATTTTGATTCAAAAATCAAACTTTACTTCTCAGGAAACTAGAATTAATATAAGCATACAAATGGAAGAAATTTTCCCTGGAATGCCAACATTTTATTTCATTTTACTAATTTCAGCAATCATAGGCATTGCTGGGAGCTTAACCATTTATAGAGTAGTTCAGCAAGCAAGAATACCAAAATTCATCAAAAAAGTAAGAAAGGTGAAAGCTGTTATTAAGTCCAACAAACCCATACGTGATTCTTTATTAACCAAAACAAAGGAGCAAATGATGATAAACCTTTATAATGAAGATTGGAAATCACTTGAAATATCCTTAGAAAGTATTTTAGACATTGAGGAAAAGAGGCCCAAGGAACTAATTAAAAAAGATAAAAAACCACCAGAGGAGGTAAAATGAAGCTATGCCAATTGGATTAATTATCATGAAATGGGACCCTAAAATAAGCACCGAAATTGTTAAAAAATACCCTGAAGAAATAATTGTTACAGATGAAACTTTAATGCAAATTTACGCCGCTCATGAATATACTTCTGAACCGGGCATGATTAGTTTATTAGTAGGACACTTGAATATTGCCTCCTATTATACTGGTAGTGAAAAACCCTTATATATTATCTTATTATTGGGTTTAGATGAAGATCCTGATCTTTATGAAGGGGGATTAACGGATATTGCAAGATTAATTCTTCAAAATTATGAGGAAAGAGCATATGTTGAAATGGTTCCTTTTTTATTTCAGAGATTATCAGCTTATCCCCGTTTAAATAAAGAACAAACTTTAGCAATCACATATCAAGATGACATAAATAGGTTAATAATAAATAGACTTAGAGAAGAAGGAGTAGTCTTAAAATCTGATTTGAAGATTTGGTTAAAAGATAAGTACAGAAAAGTATTTATTGATCTCGACTCTACACTGATGGAATTAATTAAGAGAGAGATTATTAAAGAAAGCACAGTTAAAGGGATGCCTTCTGAATTAATTTTCTTTATAAATGATATCTTTATGATTAGAAAACCTCCTACTAATCTATATATAAACCCAGTAGAGCGGGGACTTCCTGAAGATTTTGCTGAAGAATATCATTCTATGATTAAACGGTTTTTCCAATCATATCGCCCAAATGAAGAGGATCACCTTAAACTTTTAGATCTTTTTACTGATCCGCAAACCTACGAAATTTTAAAACTACTGAGACTCGCAATAGTAACAAGAAATTCTTTAGAAAAACTTAAGAAAAAAGGAGTAGAAGACCTCGATAGCGGATTAAAGAAATTATGGAATAATAACCTTGTTCATGTATTTATGAATAATAATGGTGTTGAATTTTATGCATTAATTTCGGATTTTCAAATCTCGTTAGTTTATCCCAAATATATCTTAAATACAATCTTACATCAGTATGATGTCAAATCTAAATCGGAGGGGGTTTTAATTGAATATCTTAGAGTGCTGGAAGATGTATATTATCCACATAAACCAAAAAGAAAAACTAAGGCTTAGATAATTTTTTTTTATATTTTTTAATTTTTAATATATCTTCTTAATCTTTCGGCTTTTTCATTAAATTCTCTATAAAGTGCATGATCACCTATATCCAAGCATATATGTGATATTTGTTCAAATAAGTTTACACTTTCTTCTATTTCCCCTTCCTCTAAGCTTTTTCTTGCTAACTGGATTAATCTATCTCTTTCAAAGATTGGTTTTAATAATGGAGAGGCTTCCATATTCATATCTAAAATTTCAGCAATGATTGTAATCATTTTTTCGCGATTATTAGGATCAATAGCAATCATAGGATAGGTTCTTAAACCCATTATCGCTTCAATTTTTTCAAGGCTTAAAGCCTCATGTAAATCTTGTTTATTACCAATTACAGCAGAATGTGCATTTGGACATTGATCTTTAATTAATTCCACAAAATATCTACTTTTTTCTACATTTTCTAAACGGGAGTCTGTAATTATAAGAACTGCATCACTTCCATAAATAAAGTCATTCCATAAATAACTAAATTGCTCCTGTCCAGCAAAATCCCATAAATGAAAGTATAATTTTCCAATTTTAATTGTAGAGACTTTACCGGTTATTGTCGGTATATGAACACTTGGAATTTCTTCAGCTCTTATAAGATTAGTAATTGTGGTTTTTCCCACTCCAGAAAATCCAACCAATGAGATCTTTGTCTTTATATTTTTATGTATTGATTCTACTATAGGATTAAGTATCTCTAGTAAAGTTAAATCTAAATTATCAAGGCTATCACCAAAAGATTCAACAAATTCTTTTTTTAATTTTTTCAATTCGAATTTTACTTGTTCTAAGTCATCATTTAAACCGATTATGAACATAAATGTAACCCCTAAATCTTTATCAATAGTATATAAGATTTGGTATTTAAAAAAATAAGAAGTACCAAAATCATCAAAAAATCCATAAGATGCTTGTATTTTAATTTCTTCATAAATACTCTGAAAATTTTCAAATGTTAAGTTTCTTCCAAAATTCTTTTCGTAAATAATATTACCATCTTTAAGGATGTATACTTGTCTTAACATTATTGTGTAAAAGTGTAAATTTAATTTATTTTTAAAATATTCCCGTCAAATTAACACATTTGATAAAATTTGAAACAATATTTCTTGATTAACCAATCTTAATTTATATATTTAAATTTATACAAATAGTAAATGAAGCAATTTTACACAGGTTTGCTCTTTCATGACTATTTAGTATGAAAATTTTTGCATATAAATATAATATCTTGATACAATGAATATGGGATTGGATTTTAATCTATTAAAGCTTGAAATTTATACATTTTGCAATCAAATTAACATCCTTCTGAATTCATAGATTTAATATTTTAGATAGTTTATATCTAATTTCTTGATAACTAACAGCGCTATCGGAAATATCTATTATAGGTTTACCTTGAGCATCATAATTTCTAATTATTTCGTCTTCAGGGATTAAAGCGAAAAGCTCAAAATTCAATTCGTGAAGCTTAACTATGATCTTATTGGGATCTAATTTGAAGCGATTTATAATTATACCAATTTTTTTATAGTTAGTAAATTTTTTTGCACTTTCTCTAATAGAAATTGCGGTATTAATACTCCTCTGAGACTCATCTGAAACAATGATTACAATGTCAACAGATTGTATTACCATTCGGTTGATCTGCTCTAAACCCGCCTCACAATCAATCAAAACAATCTCAAAGTCTTTGGAAATAGATTCAATCACTTTTTTCATTATCGCGTTCGAAGGACAAAAACAACCTGGTTCTTCTGATTGACCAATCGAGAATAAACTATACTGTTTTGTTTCAACTAAAGCGTTATAAACCTGAAAATCAATAATTTCTGCTAAATCTTCTCTGTTTTTCTCTCCCGATTGAATATTTGCAATTAGTTCAGATTTAATTGCTTCTAAACTTCTTGTTGGATTTAGTTTCAGCATCTTACTTAAATGTGGATAGGTCGGATCCCCGTCAATCAATAAAAGCTTATAACTATAATTAGTAGATAAAGCTTTGATGAGCAGTGTTGTTATGATTGTCTTTCCGGCTCCACCTTTTCCCACAACAGCAATTATCAAAGGTTTTTTTTTAATTTGAAGCATTTTTTATCTTTTTTGAATTTTAATTTTCTAATTCTTCTCTCTCTATTAGTACTTTTTTGATATTATAACAGTCTTCTTGATAAGGACAAATTTCACAGCCCCAATCATACTCACAATCAATTCTTTTTTTCCATTCTTCAACTTTTTTTTTCCATCTATTTTTAATTTGTGTAATTAATTCTAAAGATACCTCTCTAAAATGATCTAAGGTGTCAGGATAAGAATTAATGAAAAATACTTCTATTTCTCTTATTAGTTTTCCAAATTTTTGTCGATATAAGTGCTGGATTGCATTTCCTAAAAATTCAAATGAGAAACCTTTTTTAATAATATCAGAACTAATTCTACACCAAAATTTTCTAGGGATAGTTCTTATCAAGAATCCTTCTATGCTATTAGAGATGAAATTCAACTGTCTTAGATTCTCAATTTCTTTTTCATGGCTTGTTTCAATTCCAATTAATAAAAAGAGACCAAAATCTAATGGAGAATCCTTGATTGAATTAATTTCATGACCCAATAATGTAATGTTATTATCTTGTATCAAATTTAATTCTTGTAATGGAAAAATTAGTGAAAAAGATTTTTTATTTATACCTCCTAATTCTAATCCAGTTTCTTCCTGTATAATTATTTCTTTATAATGATCTAGCGCTACTCCAATATCATAATTTGCATGAAAGTTGGAAAAATTAGGATTTCCTTGATATATAATCAGATTTTTCCCGCGTTGAGATTCGTTGTTAAAAAAATGTCTAATTCTTTTTATCACTGGTTCATACTGCATTAATTATTAATAACTCTTTTAACTTATTTAATTGCTTATATGAACCTCTTTTTCATAAAAAACATTATATTTTTAAACATAAACAGCATTATTTAATCTAATTTGTGATTTAATCCAAATCCATTGATAAATATTAAAATACATATAAGCTAAATTTAATGAAACAGCAAAAAGAGTTAAAAAAATGTCTTTTTTAGAACAATTTATACAAGCAAAACCCCTTTTAAATCCTTGGATTAAAAATTGGAAAAGTGAGGATAAAAAGGTTTTAGGATATTTTTGCTCGTATATTCCTGAAGAAATAATTTATGCTGCTGATATTTTACCAATTAGAATTAGAGCAAGAACATGTACTGATACTCCATTAGGAGATGCTTACATGAGTTCTACTACATGTAGTTACACAAGATGCTGTCTTGAGTTAGCAAATAGAAAACAGTTAGATTTTCTCGATGGAATAGTTTCCTGCAATTGTTGCGATCAAATTAGGCGACTTTATGATAATATTAGATACAAAGCGCCTTTTAAACATCATTATATTATGGGAATACCAGGTAATGTCAGTACTACAACCTTGGATTGGTTTAGGCATGAAATAAACAAATTTAAAGCTTATTTAGAAAGAAATTTTAATGTTAATATCACAAACGAAAAAATTAATAAAGCAATTTCAATATATAATAAATCACGAGAGCTTTTAAGTAAGTTGTATGAGCTTAGAAAAGATAAGTATCCTCCAATATCAGGAAGCGATATTTTGGAGATATTAACTGCTGCAATATCCATTCCAAAATCTGAATTCAATGCTTTACTAGAGAAGCAACTTCCAGAAATTAAAAGGAAGAAAGGGGTTACCAATTATAAATCTAGGATTATGATGGTGGGAAGTTTGCTTGATGATCCCGAATATTTAACAATTATAGAAGATCTAGGAGGATTAGTAGTAACAGATTCCTTATGTATTGGAAGTAGATACTTCTGGGATAAGGTTGAAACATCTTCAAACCCTCTAGATGCTCTTGCTCTCCGTTATTTATCAAAAGTCTCATGTCCCCGTATGACAGACGGATATTTGCAAAGAGCAGAATTTATGATGAATATGATCAAAGAGTTTAATGTAAATGGTGTTATATTTCAAAGATTGAAGTTTTGTGCTTTATGGAGTGCTGAGATATTCCTGCTTAGAAATAAATTAAAAGAAGAAAATATTCCTTTCCTTGATTTAGAAAGAGAATATATATTAAGCGGTGCCGGAGCTATTAAGACTCGGGTGCAAACCTTTATGGAAATTTTAGAAGCGAGAGGAAGAGCATGGATGTAGAATTATTTAACAAATATAAAAAACTAGGTAGAGGAAATTGGGGAAACGATCTTTCTATGTGGAAAATGATGTATATGGGATTTTTAAACCAAAGGAAAGATGAAGAATTTACACCTATTTTAGAGCTATTATTTAACATCTTTCTGGACCTTCCTAAGGCAAGAAAGGAAGGTAAGTCTGTTGTAATGCATCCATTCAATTATGGTCCTGAATTATTTTATGCAATGAACTTAGCTCCTCTTATGCAAGAAATATTTAGCGTTGGGTTAGCCCCATTACATCTTAATGAGCCTTATATAGATTTTAGCAATAAAATAGGATATGGAGACAATCCAACGTTATGTAATGCTCAAAGACCTTTAATCGGCTCTTTTATGCAGGGGGTTGCACCAATTCCTGATTTCTTGTTTTTTCTTTCCACGCCTTGCAATTCTCTTGCTATGACTTATCAAGTTTTTGAACATTTAGCAAAAATCCCTGCGTTTAATATGGATGTTCCTTATTGGGCATATGAGAAGCAGAATAATGAATTTTATGATGAAAAAACTCTTGAATATATGGTTAACCAAATAAAGGATTTAATTTCATGGTTAGAACAAGAAAAAAAGCAAAAGTTAGATTTTGAAAATCTGCAACAAACCATGAAAAATGTCAATCAATCAAGAGAATATATTTTAGAATTTAATGAACTTTTAAAAACAATTCCTTGTCCTATGCCAAGCCAAGCAGGTTTTGGGAATTTTCTCGCTATGGTAACTCGAGGTGGTACTGATGATGCTGTCAAAGCTACCAAATTTCTGCGTGATACTGCTTTAGAAAATGCTAAAAATGGCATAGCGGGTGTACCTGATGAGAAGGTTAGAATTGCTTGGCCTTATACTCATGTCTTTTTTGATGCAGATCTTTTAACCTGGTTAGAAAAAACATTCAACGCAGTGACGATTATGGATATTTTAGGATATTACCAAATTCTACCTCATGATACCTCTACAATTGAGAAATGTTATGAGAGTCTAGCCTTAGGAACGTTAGATTTTTCTATGGTTGGAACATGTCGAGGCCCTATCGAATATTATATTGAATTCTTATTAAATTATGTAAAAGAATATAAAATAGATTGTGTAATTATGCCTATGCAGTTTGCCTGTAAACATGCTTATAGTATGGCTAGGGTTAGTTCAGAAGCTTTGCGAGAAGAGACAGGTATTCCGGTTTTAATCTTTGGTTGTGATCCTTATGATTCACGCGAGGTAACTTCAGATGCAATAAGAGGGAGAATTTCAGATTTTCTCACTCAAATAGTTTTATAAAGGAGGTTTATTAAAATTGATAGTAGCAGGATGTGATGTTGGTTCTTTAACTGGGAAAGCTGTTATTTTAAATGAGGGAGAAATATTATCCTATAGTATTGTTCCAACTACGCCTAAACCAGAAATAACTGCTCAAAATGCTATGAAGGAAGTGCTTAAAAAAACTAATTTATCTTTAGATGATATTGAATATATCGTGGGAACTGGATATGGAAGGGTAAAAATCCCGTTTGCCAATTCTCAAATCTCTGAATTAACATGTCATGGATTAGGAGCTCACTCATTTATTCCATCGATTCGAACAATAATTGACGTTGGAGGTCAAGATTGCAAAGTAATTAAAGTAGATAAGAATGGAAAAATACTTGATTTTGCAATGAATGATAAATGTGCTGCTGGAACAGGTAGATTTTTAGAAGTAATGGCAAGAACTCTTGAGTTGAAACTTGAAGATCTAGGATCAATATCTTTAGAATCAAAAAACCAAGCTAAAATTACAGCTCAATGCAGTGTATTTGCTGAAACAGAAGTCGTAAGCTTAATGGCAGATGGAATCGAGGTTTCTGATATAGTAGCAGGAATACATGACGCTGTCGCATCTAGAATCATGTCATTGGTATATAGAGTAGGACTTGAAGAAGATCTAACTATAACAGGCGGTGTAGCAAAAAATGTGGGAGTTGTGGCTTATTTAGAAAAAAGGTTAGGCGTAAATTCTAAAAAGCTTCCGATTGATCCTCAAATCATCGGTGCATTAGGAGCTGCATTAGTAGCAAAAGAAAAACTATAAGCTCTGTATAAATCTAACCTTCTTTATTTTTACTCACAAACTGACTTAATTGAAAAAGGAAAAAAATTATTATATAGCTTTTTCTATTAGTTGAGAAATATCATAGACACTAATTTCTTCATTTTTGATATTAGTTTTAAATTGATTTAAGCAAAAAGGACAAGAGGAAACTATAGCAGTTGCATTAGTCTCCAACGCTTCATCAATTCGTTCTCGAGCAGAGAATTCAGATAAATCCTTGAAAGCGGACCTCACACCACCACCCGACCCACAACACCATGCATTATGCATGTTTCGATCCATTTCAACTAGTTCTAAACCAGAAATATTCTCCAAAACGGTTCTAGGTTCTTTATATAACCCCATATGACGTCCTATATGACATGGGTCATGATAGGTTACTTTCATATTAATGTTATTATTAAATTTCAAAGAACCATTTTTAAGCTTTATCGAGATGAATTCAGGTAAATGGACAATTTCAATTCCATGTTTCAACCCAAATTTTTTAGGATAAACTTCCTTTAACGCTCTATAACAACCTGCACAAGAAGTGATTATTTTTTCAATTTTTTCCTCCTCAAACATTTCTACATTACTTATTGCTAATTCTTTAGCTTTATCGGTTTGACCTGTCATAAAAACTGGAGAACCACAACAACTTTCATTTTCTAAAATCCTAAAATCAATATTTAAAGAGTTTAAAATCTTAACAGTGGATACTGCAATATCTTTTTCTCGATAACTAGCCGTACATCCAACGAAATAAGCTAATTTGGAATTAGAATTTTGAGTTATTTCACTTGGAAACCAAGCTCTACGATTTTCATGTTGTTCTCCATAAGGATTATGAAGATCATGAATATATTGGGTATATTGTTTTTGTTCAAGCATTGGACCAAAACCATTTTGCACCGCATCTTCTCTCATTGCCATTAACCACTCACCAGCATAAGTATGGAGTTCAGGAATTTGACATTGTTGAGTACATGCTAAACAGAGGGAACATTTAAAGAAAATTTTGGCTAAATTATCCGTCCATTTTAATTTACCAGAAGTTAATCCCCATATTAGTAAATTTTTACCTCCAAGATAATATGCTTCAAATTTTCCTAATTCTCCAGAGGGACACACTCTTGCCCAATTTACGTCTTGAAACACTGTTCTACAAGTTCCACACTTCCCACATTGATATATAATATCCTTGTAATGTTCAATTCCTTGATGGCGATCTATAACATGATCTTCTTGAGTAGAAGCAATTTTTTCAATACCCAATCCTTTTATATATCTAATTTTTTTCACCATAATATTCTCCCCTTCAATCTCCTTTAACCCATCCATGACCAGGATTCATTATATTATTTGGATCGAGCATCCTTTTTATTTTTAGAATTAATTCATTCGTTGAAGGTAATGTTTTATCTCTATATACTTGATGAGCCCACTCTGGAGCTTTATACATGACTACTCCGTCTAAAGATTGCACTTGTTCGTGAATTTCCTTCAAAATATTACGGGCAGATTCAATGTCATTTGGATCGTTTTTGTTAAAATTGATATTGGTTCGAGCAACACAATAATGACCTCCAAATAATAATCGAGAATAAAATTGAGGTGTATGTCCATGGCTTAAAGCAACTTTTCTTGCCAAATTATAATAGGTTGTAATATCACGAGTTGAGCAGTAACTTCCAATCCATTCTCCCCCTCCTCCTCTTGAAAAGTTCCAACAACCCCAAAGCTGGATGGGCATTGTACCAAGAAGTTCCTCGGGATTAACTCCTGGAGCCTTTACTAATTTTCCTTCTTTGCATACCATCTCAATTGCTTCACATTGAGCTTCATGCTGTTTTTCTGTATAAGCTTGAGTAGTGATAATTACCGCAAAATCGGGTAATTTTTTCTCTCTTGGGTCAATTGGAACCTTTTTTTCATTTCCACCTAAAGATGATTGAAGCCAACCATAATTCTGGATAACTATATCACATATACCTAAACCAAGTTTTGATAATTTTAAGATGACTGGAATGCCAACATCCATAGTTGGTCCTAAAAATATATAATCCTTTCGAAATGGTAATTTGGGCCACAATTTCACAGCTGCTTTAGTAACTATTCCCGTGGAACCTTCCCAACCAATAAATAGACCTGCTAAATCGGGTAAAGGTTGTCTTCCATACCAACAATCAGAAAGACAGCAAGATCCCACCTTAACTAATTCTCCAGATCCAAGTACTACTTCTAAACCATTAATAAATTCCGCTCCTGTACCACCAAGCATTCCTAAATCAAACATTCCATAACATAAACATGACGCAACTACGCCTGTCCCAGGCGGTGACCAAGTTATGCCTGCTCTTAAATCAGGATGATGCTTTTGAAGATATCCTTGTAGGTCCGCCCAAGTTGTACCACCTTCGATCAGGGCATACATATCATCATTATTAACTTCAATTATACGATTTAATCTTCTTAAGTCAACAACAATTCCCCCTTTTACGGGATTTGCAGTAGCTCCAAAATTAATACCTGAAACCCAAGGAACGATGGGGATTCTAAATTTATTAGCTAATTTAACTATCTCTTGAACTTCTTCTGCACTGTTCGGCATTATTACGGCATCACAGATTCCTTCTGGTTCGGCGGTAATAAAGTCATAATGATAAAGAAAAGTGATTTCGGGTTCATTAGAGATATAATCTTCTCCAACAATACGCTCTAGTTCTGTAATTATTTCATTATTAATCATTTTCAATCACCACTTAAATAATATTTATTCAAACCCTTTATTTATAGATTAGTGGGAAATAATAAAGTTAAATAATTTAATGTGTTTTAGGCTTATATTATTATTAGATAAACTTCGGATTAAACGTTAGAAAGAATGAAGAGGAATGTAAAAGTCTTTGGTGCTGCATTGGATGCCAGTGATTTAGGCTTAGCAATCCAAATGAAATTAGCATACTTAAATCGTCTAGTAAATGGACTAATTGAGGAATCAGATTTTCTGGATCCCTATGATGGGCTCCTTAATTTATCTAAATTATTAAAGAGAGACTTTTTTAAAAAGATAGGCAAGTTTCCAATTGAAAGCTGGTTAACTCCAAAACCAAGACTGATGGATATACCTTTGATTAATCAACTAAATTACCAAAATTTCACAAATGAAGGAAATTTAAAAAATTGTTCGGAAAGACTTAAGGAATTCGTTCAGAAAGAGATATTTCCGGACATTCCACTCATGCTTGGTGTAGATCACTCTTTAACTGGAGGAGTTCTTACTGCAATATCTCAGGAGGTAGGAAATGATGATTTATTAGTAATAATATTTGATGCCCATTTTGATGGATTACCCGCGAGTATGACTCTTAAGATTGCAGAGTATGTAAATGATCATCCTCAAGTAGCTAATCCTTTAATATTAGTAAATAATCCGTTACAATTTGAGAAGCTAAATTTAAAAGATAATTATACCTGTGCATCATTTTTGCATTATTTGCTTAAACAAGAAACAATACTTCCTGAAAACTTAATTATATTTGGTTGTCAAGATTATCCAAATGAAGAGTATAGATCTATTGATAATTCAGGTATAATTGAATTTGTCGCGTTTTTTGATGAATTAGAATGTTCGGGCGTGAATTTCATACCGATAAACGAACCACTTGAAATGCTTAGAAGTTTAAACCAAACATTAAAAGGAGTAAACACCAACAACTTATACCTATCATTTGATGTCGACGTTTGTGCGTTAAAAGAAGTAATTGCAACCAGATTCCGAAATGTTATCGGTGTCGATAAATCTACATTGATAAACGCAACTCACATAATAAATAAGTATAAAAAATCGAAAAATGTAGAAATTAAAGGGCTGGATATTATGGAAATTGACACACACTTGTTAAATAAGTTTTTCCCTAAATCTAATAGAATAGATCAAACAATTGAGGTTATAGATGATTACCTTGAAGCCTTATTTTCTGAGAATTTATCCTAACGTTACAATGCTTTTTTAATAGCTTCTTTTACAGCTTGTGCAAGACGAATCGGTCTCGAGTCTTCTCCAAGTAACACCATTTTATTCATAGCATATGCATAGCTAAGTTTTTTATCAAGATCCATAACACATTTAGAGCCCCCAGCCCCGCTCCAAAAAAAGCTGCGAGGTCCTATTAAAAAATCTTCACTCAATAAACCAAAACCTAGACCAAAACTAGCAGGCTGACGAAAGGTAACTATATCTTTTCCCCTATTTTGTTCTTCAAGAGCTTTTTCAATTGTGTTCAATGATAATAATCGCTTATCCTTGTATTTACCTCCACAAGCTAGAATTGCACCCACCTGAGCAGTTGAACGGGCGTTTCCATGTCCATTTGAGGCAGGGATTTCTGCAGAACGCCATTCTCTACTATTAAAATCAATTTGCTGAAGATCAGGGTTAAAGAACACTTTTTTCGCGTTTCTAAAGAGTAAACCAAGAAGAAACAATTTTATTCTTGAAATACGCTCAGGAACAACTATATCGGCTATTTTTTCATCAAATTTATCAGATAAACCTATGTGAAAGTCAATCCCTAAGGGTTCCGCTACTTCTTCACGGAAGAATGTTCCCAGAGTTTTTCCGGTTACCCTTCGTACAATTTCTCCTAAAATAAATCCAAAAGTTATTGAATGATATCCAATTTTACTGCCAGGTTTCCACCATGGTTTCTGAGAAGCTATTATACCTATAATCCTGTCCCAATCATAAATTGCGTTTTCTGGTATTTGCACATCAAATCCTGGTAATCCAGCACTATGTGACAAGACAAATTTAATGGGGATTAACTCTTTACCATTTTGAGCAAATTCTGGCCAATATTTAGCTACTGGATCATCCACATTAACTAAACCACGATCAACAAGTATATGGATGCAAAGTGCAGTCATAATTTTAGTTGTTGAAAATACATTAACAATCGTGTTTTCTTCCCATAACTGCAGTTTAGCTTTATCTTTATAACCACCCCATAAATCTACAACTAGTTGTCCATTAAGAGTCACAGCAAATGAAGCTCCTACTTCTAACCCGAGTTCAAAATTTTGTTTAAATGCCTCCTTAACTGGAAGAAAAGGATCAGCACAATGTCCATGAATTTCAATTTTATGTTTCATTGTTTAGAGCACTTTTTTATTAATTTAATTTAATTATTGTTATTTTAGATTAAGAATTAATTATTTATAGTTTGTAGTAAAAATAACTTTATCAGCTAAAAAAATGATTGATTCGAAATGATATCTATACAAAAAGGTGAGGATTTACTCTCAATTTCGCTTAATAATATCCTTAGTTATAGGAAAAATGATGATGAATTTATTGAGTTAGTAAGGAATTGGAATAAAAAAATTGTGATAGAACTTGAGGATTTTTATCCCGTGGAGGTCATTTTTCAAGAAACTGAAATAAAATTCAAAACCAAGGATTTAGATCAAAAAGTGGATTTAAAAGTATTCATGAACCTTAATACGTTATTAAATTTAGGCTACGGAAGGCTTAACCCTATGAACGCGGTTTTAACACGAAAATTAAAAATTAAGGGATTTTTGAAGATTTTAACGCTTATGAAGTTTATAAAAATATTTTTAACAAGCATGAAAATGGTAGCTAAAGATCCAGCAATAAATTATTATGAAAAAAATAAGGCCACAAGGTGAGATATTTTCTATGACAATAACAAAAGAGAGAGATGTGTTTGAAAAAGCTAGTAAGGAGGAAATTTACAATAAATTAGTTGATATCTTTGGAAAAAATAACGTTACACAGAAACCAGTTGATCTATACCCGTATTCTTATGATATGACTGAATCTGATCCACATATGCCGGATTTTGTAGTTATTCCCGAAAATGTATATCAATTAGTAAAGTTAGTAAACTTTGCAAATACAAATAAAGTGCCTATTGTTCCGTATATCTCGGGAAATAATGTTGGTGGTTTAACTATTCCGGAGTACGGGGGAATTATTGTTGATTTTGGGAAAAAAATGAATAAGATACTCCACATCAATGAAAATATGATGTATGCTCTGTTAGAACCAGGAGTTACTTTTGGACAATTACAAAAATATTTAGAAAATAATTATCCTCATCTTAGATATAGTTATCCTTTTGCCCCACCTTATGCAGGGGTGGTTGGTAATGCAATTTTGAGTGGAATGAATAATTTATCCTGTAAATTGGGTTCAATGGGAGATTCCATCAATGGGATAGAAGTTATAACGGCAGATGGAGAAATAGCTAGAATCGGTTCTTGTTTTTATGGTGAGAAAGAAGCAGATCTCGATTCTTGGTGGAGTAGATATCCCATGCCTGACCTTATGGGGTTATTTATTAACTGGCAGGGGATGACTGGCTTAGTAACAAAATGTGCTGTTCAATTATGGCCTAATCCCCCTATAACGAAAACTTTTTTAGCAATTGTATTTGGGTTAACAGATATAGCTCCCGTAATGAGGGAGATTGGAAGAACCGAAGTGGTGGATGATATCTCAGCAGTGAGTATTGAGGTAATTAAAATGACTGTAAATTTACCCGAACCCATTAAGTTGCCTGGAGAGCCTGATTTTGCTGCGCTATTTCCAATTTCTGCAAAAACAGAAAACTTATTTAATGCTAAAAAAGAGATTTTAGAAAAAACAATTGAAGAGTTAAGGGATAAAGGTATCAAAGTATTATTGGTAGATGTAGATGAGTTCTCTAAACTTTTCAATTTAAGAGTAAGATGTTATTTAGATTTACCTGCCGCTTTATTATCACTAGTAGAATATTCGGGATTAACTTGGTTTGGGTCATATGCTCCTACTCATAAACTCGAAGAGTTAATTCCGAAAGTAAATCGCCTTTTCTTAAATTACAATGTGCCACCTTTTATTTATATGAAGATAATGAAACATTCACATTATGGAATCTTTAGACCTATTATTAGATATAAAAAATCTTCTGAAGAGGAAAAAATACATAAGCTATTAACTGAGATAACAGAAGTTTGTATTGACGGGGGATGTATCCCTTATAAGGCACCGGTTTGGATGACTGAAAAATTGAGAAAAAAAGTCAATCCAGGGTGGTTAAACTTGCTAGAAAAGGTTAAAAAATGGATGGATCCTAACAATATTTTTAATCCCGGAAGATGGAATACTTAATATAAATTAATTTATTTCTTTAATTAATCTGAATAGAGTTTAAGCGTTAATATGTGAAAATTATGATGGAAATACAACAACCAGACGATCTAATTTCTATTTCCTTATATAATGTATTTTCTCAAAGGAAAGACGACCGAAAGTTTATTAAGTATGCGAAAGATTGGAATAAAAAAATTGTGCTCCATATTATTCCGTTTTATCCTGTTTCAGTCTTTTTTGAAGGTAATCGGATAAGTTTCAAAAGAGGCGAAATAGAAAACGCTGATATGAAAGTAACGATTCATATTAACAATATGTTGGATATTGCTTATGGTAGAGTTAATCCATTTTATGCCATGGAAGAAGGAAAATTAGAGATTGAAGGTTTGGGTGAAGATAGTGATAAATTAACTAAATTCTACAACATTTTTGTAGTTTCGATGGAACAGGTTGCTCAGGAACCTAATCTTAATTATTATGAAATAAAGAAGCAGACTAGGTAAAGGTTGTGAAATTATGACAATATCAAAAAAATCAAATGCATTTGAAAAGATCGGTAAGGCAGAAGTTCTTTCTCGTTTAATTGATATATTTGGATCTACTAATGTATCAAATAAACAAGTAGATTTGTATCCATATTCTTATGATATGACGGAAAATGAACCTCATATGCCTGATTTTGTAGTCATACCCGAAAATAAAGAACAATTAGTGGAATTAGTTATATTTTGTAATCAGTATGCGATTCCAATAGTTCCTTATACCTCCGGAAATAATGTCGGGGGTTTAACGATTCCAGATTATGGGGGAATAATTGTAGATTTCGGAAAAAAAATGAACAAAATTATACACGTAAATGACAATATGATGTATGCTTTAATTGAACCAGGGGTTACCTTTGGTCAATTGCAGAAATATTTGGAAGAGAATTATCCCCATCTAAGATATAGTTATCCAAATGCTCCACCATATGCAGGTGTAATGGGAAATGCTTTATTAAGCGGAATGACTAATTTAGGTGCTAAGATCGGCTCCATGGCAGATAGTGTAAATGGATTAGAAGTAATAATAGCTGATGGTGATATAGTGAGAATTGGATCTTGTTTTTATGGAAAGGAAGAAGCAGATCTAAATAGTTGGTGGAGTCGTTATCCTATGCCAGACTTATTAGGATTATTCGTTAATTGGCAGGGTATGACAGGTTTGGTAACAAAATGTGCTGTTCAATTATGGCCAAAAGAACCGGTAGAAAAGCCACAATTAGCAATTTTTTTCGGTTTAACTGATCTCGCACCCTTTCTAAGAGAAGTGGGTAAAATAGATATCATTAATGATATTGCGGCTTTTTCGGTTGAGGTAGCAAAAATGGAAGTTGGAATACCTGAACCAGTGAAATATCCTGAAGAACCTTATTATACAGCGGTTATTCCTATATCGGCCAAGAATGAAGAACACTTGAATGTAAAGCTGAATCTTTTAAATGAGATCGTAGAAAAGCTTAATCATCAAGGAACTAATATTCATCTGATAGATTATAACGAGTTTTCAAAGCTTTATGACTTAAAAGCACGGAATATTTACGATCTTCCATCACAAATTCTTTCATTGCATGAGTATAGTGGTCTTACTTGGTTTGGAGCGTATGCTCCTACTGATAAATTCGAAGAATTAATTGAAAAAACTGATAAAATCTACAAAAAACATGGTTTTCCCCCTTTTAATTATCTCAAGATAATGAAAGGTGGACATTATGGTATTTTTAGACCGATATTTCGTTTTAAACGTTTTACTGAAAGAGAAAGAGTTTTAAAGCTGGCAGAAGAAATTGCTGATACTTGTATTGCTTTAGGATGCATTCCTTATAAAACTCCATCTTGGTTGACAGCTAAATTAAGAGAAAAAATCAATCCCGGATGGATAAGGTTATTTGAGAAAGTAAAAAGGTGTCTTGATCCCAATAATATTTTTAACCCAGGAAGATGGAATACAAGCCCTTCTTCAAATAAAAATTAATTAAACGAATTTAATAAACAATGAAAAAAGTGAGTTAAAGTATGGTTGAAATTGATGAAAAAGTTATGAATAAAGAAGTTTTGGAGATGGCATTTGATAGATGCATTAAATGTAGCACATGCAAATACAGTTATAAAAATTTTGAAAAGTCTTGTCCTTCGGGGGAAAAATTCCTATTTGAATCCTACTGGCCTTCCGGTAGAATAAGGATAATAAGAGGAGTTTTAAATGGTGAGTTAGATTGGACTGATGAGTTAATAGATCCCATTTTTGCATGTACTACATGTGGAGCTTGCATGGATTCTTGCCAAGCTCCGCACGCAGATTATATTGTTGAAATGATCGAAGCTCTCAGAGAGTTGGCTGTACAACATATTGGTCCGGCCAAAAATCAGCAATTCTTAGTTTCACGATGCGAAGAGAGTTGTAATCCTTATGGTGAACCAAACTCCGATAATGAAGATTTGAAGAAAAAGTATAATCTACCTGATAAGGCGGAATGGGTTTATTTCATAGGATGTACTTCAAATTATCGCCAACAGAGTTTAAGAGATGCTACCTTAAGATTCCTAAAGAAAGCTAAAATTGATTTCACATTGGTTGATGAACATTGTTGTACTAGCCCAATGATAAGAACTGGACAACTTAGTATTGTTAAAGATTATATGAATTATAATATAGCCCAGATCAAAAATGCAGGTGCGAAGAAGGTAATAACTTCATGTGCTGGTTGTTATAAAACCTTAATAAACGATTTTGAAAGGTTTGGAGAGGAGATGGGTTTTGAGATTTATCACTCACTCGAATTAGTTAAGCAATTACTCGATAAAAAGAAATTGAAATTTAAATCGGGTTATAATAAAATTGTGACTTATCATGATCCTTGCCATCTTGGGAGGCATATGGGAATTTACGAGTTACCGAGAGAGATATACAAACAGATACCGGATTTGAAGTTGGTTGAAATGAAGAGAAATAGGAACTTTTCTTGGTGTTGCGGTGCAGGAGGTGGTGTAAAAATAGGGTATCCAGATTGGGCAATTGAGATTTCAAAAGAACGATTAGAGGAGGCAAAAGAAACAGGTGCAACTGTAATAACCTCAACTTGTCCTTTTTGCAAAACTAATTTAACGGATGCTAACAATGCTTATAATTTTGATTTTGAAGTATTAGATTTAATGGAAATATTAGATAAAGTCGAAATTGAAATAGAGGTCTAAATTTCTTCATTAATTTTTTTTTTCCAGTGTTTAAAATCACTCTTTAAAGAAAGATAGAGAGGATTCAAGTGACAATCAACAAAAGAATTTTTACCTTCAGACAAGATAGATGTGATAGATGTGGATTATGTTTTCATCTATGTCCTGTTCTGGGTTTACCAATCAATGAGTCAAAGACAGAAATCCAACGATTAATTGAAGGGAGTGGGTCAAAACATGTTTTGTACAAATGCAATACCTGTTTTTCATGTAATATCTATTGCCCTCAACAAGCAAATCCTTATCAATTAATTCTAGAAAATTGGAATCGAATTTATAAAAAACGAGGTGCACCACCACTTTATCGTTTTGTTTGTCCTACTGAGGAACCCAATATCTGGCAACTCCTAAATCTTTTTCTCTCCAATCAAGAAAAAAAGTGGATTAGTAAATGGGTTACCCATACTCCTAAAGCTAATGAACAAATTCTATTGATAGGGAATTACACACATCTATTTCCTTTTATTATAGGCGACAGTAAGCTCTTAAAACATTATACTCCTGTTTCTAGAATCGATCAATGGGAGGGTGGTGCGTATTTATATCAAGGAGGTTATTTAGACATAGTACAACAAATTGCATCTCGTTGTAATTATGATTTTAAAAAATGGGGTGTGAAAAAAGTGGCAACTCTCCTTGATGCAGTTTATTATATATTTTCAAAAATTCACCCCGAAGAGATGTTAGTTAATTATTCTCAAGAGTTTATTAATTTTAATGAATTGATGCTAGAAGAGATAAAAAGTGGAAATATAACGTTACCAAAAAAATTAAATTTAGATATTACAGTTCATGATAATTGTTATTCAAAAGCTCTCGGAGGTGCATGTTGGGATACACCGCGGGAAATTTTGCTAAAGTGTGGTTGTAACCTTAAAGAGATGAAACATAATAAAGGAGATTCACTCTGTTGTGGATTTGGTGCAGGAGCTTCTTGGTTTAAAAATATATCCATTCCTTTTGATATAATATCAGAAGGTACAAAAAAGTTTAACGAAGCCGAAGTAACGGGAGCAAATGCGTTGGTAACTTACTGTAGTGGCTGTCTTTATCTCTTATGGGCAACAAAAGAATTACTAGGTTATAAAATAGATTTATATCATATAATAGAGATAGTTAGAATGGCGATGGGAGAAACCATACCTTATCCTGAAGCTCATCGAACACGTGCTTGGGATATAATTGCTATAATAACATATCAATTAATGGTTTCCACTATACAGAAGAATTTTTTTATTAAAAAAATTACATATGAACAAAACTTAAACACTTTTTGGCCTAAAAGATATTTAATTCTCAGGATCATTAGGATATTATTTAAAATATCTTTGGTTCGCCAAATTTATAGTAAAATGTTTGTTATATTAATGCGATTACTGAAATCTAGATAAAAGCATATTTAAGTTATTCGTAAAATTGAAATTAGTATATTATGAAAGTAATAGACTGGTTATTGAATAAAGGACATCGAATCAAACAAAAAGAATGGACTCGCTCGTGGAAAATACCAAGATTTTTGTTATATGCATTTAGTATTTTTACAATTTTTTGGTATTTTTGGAGCATTATTGGAATTGTAGTTGGGCTGCTCTATTTTATATTATTTAAAGATCTAGCTTGGAAAAGAAATGGCATCATATTGAGCGTAGTTATTTCCTCTGTTGATGTATTTATCTATTTTTATAAGGAATTTGCTCCATTAAAGTTAGCCATTTGGTCGGGAGTAGCATTTATAAGTGGTTATTTGTTTATTTTATTGGTAGTAGAGCTTTTAAAGAAAAAATCTTTAAAATTCAATCATCTTGGGGAAGTTATCTCTCATAGATTAAAAAAATTATCCATAATTCAAAAAAGGCTATTTTTTTTAATTCTGTTCACTACTCCAATTGGATTATGGTCATCAGTAAATATTGATTTGGGTGTAATGTTTGATAATAGTTCCCGATTTCTCTGGATTAATGTACCTTCAAAAGTCAAAACTGGAGAAAATTTCACTATTACTATTGAAGCATGGGATTCTTTTGAAAGATTAAGTGCTACTTACAATGGGGAAATTGAGTTTTCAATCGAATCATATAATTTAAGTAGTTATTTACCAATTTCTATGCCACAGGTGGACTTCCCGGAGCCGTATACATTTTCTGGTCAATTATTTGGAAGTGACATTGCCTATGAAATTAATGATGGAAAAAATAATGGTATGAATACTTTTGAAATGACTATTGGAACACCGGGTATTCATTATATATTAGTATCTGATAGTTTAACAGGAAATACATATTATAGTAATCCTATTATAGTAAAAAATTATGAAACCTCGGAGCAATTGATAGCATGGGGGGATATCCATACTCATTCCCATTTATCGGATGGTAGTGGCACTGCTGAACATAATTTCAACTTTGCTAGAAATATTGCACGGTTGGACTTTTTTGCACTTACAGATCACGGAGAAATATTACTTTTTAACCCAGGTTCTCTTGATTTCATTGAGAGTTTAACTAATAGTCAATATGAACCGGGTAAATTTGTAACCTTTCACGGAATTGAATGGACACAGGTTGAAACTGGACATTATACATGTATTTATAGTGGAGAGAATATGTTAAAAGAACCTCTTTTATCATATTTGACTGTCCCTACAACAAATGGTTTATGGAATGCATTGGACCAGTTTACATCCAAAACAGGAGATCGTGCGCTTGCACTACCCCATCATACAACAAAAAAAGCATATATTCAAGATTGGACATACATTAATCCTAAGTATGTAAAGCTAGCGGAAGTTACATCTGTTCATGGTGAATTTTTGTTCGAACAACGAGATGGACTAAATTATCGTGGAGCTATTGATTCACCATTTCAATATACATATGGTTCTTCTATCATGGATGCATTCAAGATGGGATATAAAATGACATTATATGCCGCGAGTGATGTTCATGATGGGCACCCTGGACATAGTCTAAGTCATACTCGAGCATACATTGGTCATCAGCGACCTTTGAGTATTTGGCATACAAGAAACGAACATCCTTATCCAGGGGGCTTAACAGCAGTGTTTACAGATAACCTTACTAGAGAAGGTGTATTTTCAGCATTAGAACAACAACAACTTTTTGCGAATTCAGATCATGGTCGCCCAATCCTTATATTTAATATAAATGGAACTAAGGTTGGAAATGGATCAACTCTTATTGTAAATAATCAAACTTCACCAAGATTGCTTAATATTTTTTTAGCACAAGATGGTGCACCTGTAGGATTGATGTCAGAAGCGGCTTCAATTACTCCTAACTGGGTCCCAAATTGGAATGCTTCGATTGAAATCCTAAAAAATGGAAACTTATGGCATACAATCCGTGTTTCAGAAGCAATAAGTAATATCAGCGTTTTAGATACCGATGCTATTATGGGTACTACATTTGAACCTTATTGTATCGAGAGGGATGGAAATTATTACATAAATAGTTTTAGCGATAATTCGATTGATCCTGCCTCTTTGAACACTAATGGATTTGATTTTTATATAATACGGATAGTAGGAGATAATGGTAGAACCTCATATGCTGGTCCAATTTGGGTTGAATATGTCATTTAATAAATTTCATAAACCATTGAATATATCATTTAATGGGTGTTATTAGTGAAATATGAAAAAAAGAGGATTTAAGATTATTTTTTCTCTGCTTCTTTTGCCCAAATTAAAGGAATGATAGCTGTAATAATTATGATAGCTGAGATTATGAAAAGTAATGAGGGAGGAATATAACCTGGTAATAACCCTAATTCTGTTGTTGAAGTAAAGTATGTTCCAAATGTTTCAGCAATAAATCCGCCTAATAAGGAGCCTACAACCATTCCTATTAAGATGTTGAATACAAGATAATATCCATGGAATTGTCCACGCCTAGTTTCAGGATAAAGATCTTTTAACCAAGTTCTTGTAGAGACATTAAAAGCAAGAAAAGCATAAATCCAAACTGACACAGTGATTACAAGATATATAAATTCTCTAGCAAAAGCAAAAAGGAAAAGAAAAATCGTTTCAATGATTACAGAGATCATAGCAACTTTCTTTCTTCCAATTTTATCAACAAGTCTACCGGTTGGGTAAGCAAGGATGATAGAGATGAGGAATGCAATAAAAACTATAATTGAGGCAGTCCCAATATCTATTTCCAAATTGTATTGCACATAAATTAAGATAAAAGGAAAAAAGGAAAAAAAGCCGATCCCCCATAAACCAACGCTTCCTAGTACAAGAGTCAAATCTTTATTTTCCTTTAAAGTTCTTGGATTGAACGTGTCTTTTATTGTATTCCAATATCCTTTTTGATTAGGCTTTAAATTTTCTGGTTCAGGAGCCATAAAAGCTCCTGGGATGCCAAATATTGCGGCTATTGCAGCGATTATTAAAAAGTATAATAAATAATCAAAAGCTTCAATGATGTATCCGGATAATCCATATACAACTAAAAGCGCTACAAAAAACATAATCTCTTTAATTGAACCGATTTTTCCTCGGTTTTCTATTGTCGTAACGTCAGTAACATAAGCATTTAACGCTGCATCATTTGCTGTGGCCCCAAAAAAAGTCATAATGCTATCGAATAGAATTGCTATGAAAACTGCTAGAGCAACAGAACCGAAAAACATAGAAAAAGGGAATAACGCAGTAGTTAATGTGAAGAAAACCATACCAATTTTTAAAAAAATTGTTCTCTTCCCTTTTGTATCACTCAAGGCACCCATAAATATTGTTGTTAAAGTAGAGATCACTGCAGTAATTGAAACAAGTAATGATACATAAAGCGGGACTGGAGCAATTTTATTATAAATAAAAGTATTAAAGTATTGGTTTTCAACTGCCCAAGCAAGCTCTCCAGAAAAACTAAGTAAAACTATAGACCAAAGAGTTCTTTTTGGAAATTTTATTTCTTTAGACATGATTATCCTCTAAACATATAGTAAATTTAATTCTAATCATTGAAAGATAAAATTTAAACTATTGAATATTTTAAAAGAAAGAATGAAATTTTATATTGAAATGTCTAAAGAAATTTGTTTTTTTATAATAATTAAGAAATCTGATCTGAAACAAGGGTAAATTTCATTTTTTCCACTTGATTCCATAATTTTTCTGCAATTTCAACCCATTGTTCGAAATCATTAACATTTTCTGGATATTCTTCATAATGCTTTCGAATTCTCCCAGAAATTTTCATATATCTAAGCATAGTTGATAGGGCTTTTCTTGAAAATTGGCGCGTCAATAATCCCCAAAGAAAGAGACTAACTATTTTTAGCATCCGTCCAAAACTAATTTCCAATTCCAAATTCTCCCACATAGATGTAAAATCTCGTCCACTAAAAATGAAATTATGTTTAAAGAGATAAGTAACATCTTTTTTAGTAGTATTTGCTGCACCAGGAATTTGGGCTAATAAAGCTGCAAGTTTTGCTCCTTGACCTCTAAAATATTGTGTATTAATTTGCCATAAATTCTCCATAGTTAACTTTTGGTCTTTTTTTAAAACACTTTCAATCACCTCAACAGCAATTAAGCTAGCGTTCCAAGAAGATTCTATTGCCTCCCCACTGAAAGATTTCGACATACAAGCACTATCACCAATACAAAGGAAGCCATTACCTACAAGTGAATAAGGGGGTCTACGATATGCAGTAGTGGCTTTATGTATTTCAAGAATATCATATAGTGGAAAAGGAACTTCTTTTAGAAAGATTTCTGTAGCTTTTTCTTGGTTTTCATATCCCCCGGGTTGTCCACCGCCAAAAATATTTGCATTTGGTAAAAAATGGGGTGCTAACCAAGTTTTATAATAAAGCCATGAAATAGATTCTTCATATTCTCCTGTACCAGGGTGTGGCTCATCAGGATTTTTCCATTGGATAACCCTCTGTATTACATACATCTTTTCATCCTCTTCAATCTTAAATGTCTCGACTCCAAAATCCTTTGGGAGCGAAGAGCGAACAACCGCAGAGGATCCCGTAGCATCAACTATGAGTTTCCCTAAGAATTCTTGAACATTTCCTTCTTTCTCAACTTTTATTCCAATGATATGATTGTCTTTAATTAATACTTCTTTATATTCAGTTGAGAATTGAAAATGAACATTAGTCTCTTCTGCTAATCCTATTAGTCTTTGAATAAAAAAATGAAAACGCATTGCTGTTACGGGGTATTTCATCACTTGTTGATACTTTCCATAAGGACCATAATAGGAAGTGTATTCAAAATTAGTGATAAGCTCATCAGATCCCTCCATGGGGGGAGAAATTCCATACTTTTCAAAAACCATGGTTTCTAAATGAAATTGATCCATTTTCGAACCTGTATCTTTCCTTGAATTACGTTCCAAGATTATAACTGAATTATTCCTTTTAGCTAATTGCCATCCTAAATAAATACCAACTGGTCCGGCACCAATTATAATAATATCTGCTGTATTCTTCATTTCAATAACACCAATATCCTAATAATTTGAATTTTTTTCCTTACTATTTAAAAAAGGATTAAAACTTTTGAGTTTTGTTAATTCAATTCTAGTTAATAATTCTATCATAAAGCATTAGAAACCTAAGATAATGTAAGCAAAATGAGTTATAAGATTAAAAATTGGTAAAAAAATTTATAAATCAATTTAGCAAACTATGAATAATTCCAATAGGATTTTACATATTCTTATTTTGAAAGGAGTAATATTGAGGAATAATAATGGAACCGCAAGATGAAAGATTTATTGACGATAATAAGATATGGGTCGAGCATAATATCCCACTAGCTTTTGATCAAGATAAAATGACCAAATGGTTTAATGAAGAGAGAGGGGGGGTAAAGGGAGGAGCGGATGTGTTTTATCTTATGTTTGGTATCACTTATAATTGTCAGTTAAAATGCCCTCATTGTTGTGTAGGGAATTATGAGAATGAACCAAATAGAGATTTAACAACCGAAGAAATAAAAGATGTCTTAGATCAATCTGATAAAGCTTTTGTTGTTAACTTTTTCGGAGGTGAACCAACAATGAGACCTGATTTAATGGAATTGATTAAATATGCTTCAGAGAGGGCAGTATATGTTTTTTGTGATACAAATGGAATAAAAATCACTAAAGAATATGCAAAACAACTGAGAATAAACGGATTAGAAGTTCTTTATGTAAGTATAGATAGTCCAATTCCAGAAAAGCATGATGAATTGCGTGGTATGAAAGGATTATTTGAGAACGCAATTCAAGGTGTTAAAAATGCTCTCTCAGTTGGATTAAATAGCGCTTTATCTACTTATATTACTCATGAAAACTTAGCTAACGGTGAATTTGAAAATGTAATCAATCTAGCAAAAGATATTAAAGCGAGTGGAGTTAGATATTTATTACCAACTCCAACTGGTAGATGGCTCTATAATCCTGAAGTAAGATTATCACCTGAAGAGCAGAAGAAAGTTAGGAAAATCGCAAAATTTCCATATGTATGCAGGGATTTCTACTTTCAAAATCAAACTTCAAGTCAATGCAGAGGAATGTTAGATCAAGTCTATTTTTATATTTCTCCTTATGGTGATGTCCAACCTTGCTGTTTCATACCACTTACTGCGGGAAATGTAAGAGATGAACCTCTAAAAACTATATTAGATCGGATGTGGAATCATGAGATGTTTTGTGAGGACTGGGTAAAAAAAGAATGTCCGATGCTAAATAAAGAATTTAGAAAGAAATATATCGATTCTATCCCTTCTGGTACAAAATTACCAGTTAAGATGTAAATTCATATCTTAATTCTATTAAGGCATAAATGAGGATTTAAGTGATGGAAAAGATAAAAGTATCTTGCGTACAATTTTCTTATAAACCAATTAGTAATTATAAAGATTTTGAAAAAAATGTTGAGAAATTAATTGAGCAAGCTAAAGGTTCACATTTTGTTGTCTTTCCCGAAACCTTTACTCTCGAGTTACAATATATTATTCCTAATCACGATTTAAACAAAATTTCAGATTTTACTGAAAAATATATTAGCTTATTTACGAATTTATCCCAAAAATATTATCAATATATAATAGCAGGATCTCATTTGGTTAAAGAAAATGACAAAGAATATAATATCAGTCATTTATTTTGTCCTGATGGTAATATATTTAAGCATCGTAAAACCCATTTATTTCCGTTAGAATTACAAATGGGAGTAGTTCCGGGCGACACTCTTGAGATTTTTGAAACTGAATTTGGGAAGATTGGTATCTCTATTTGTTATGAAATGGAATTTCCGGAAGCTGTAAGAATATTAACTTTAAAGGGAGCGGAGATCATCTTTTGTCCATCATATACAGTAGGGGAACATGGTTTTTGGAGAGTAAGACATTGTTGTCAGGCTAGAGCTATTGAAAATCAAATTTACGTGATACATTCTTGTATGGTGGGTTCTGCACCATTAGGAGGTTTAGAAGGTTATGGTAAATCTTCAATTCTTAGTCCATGTGAACTTCCTTGGAATCCTAATGGAGTAATTGTTGAAGCTATAGCAAATAAAGAAATGATTATTTCTAGTGAATTAGACATAAAGCTGTTACATAAAAAAAGAAATAGAAGTGCTGCTCCAACTTTAAAGGATCGGCGTCCAGAAATCTATAATTTATAACTAATTTTTTCTTTAGATTGTAGTTTTTATAGATTTTAAACTTAAAAAGTTCATTTTTATTAACAAATTATTAACTTTAGATTTAAATTAACCTTAACATTTCATTGATCTGAAAATCTACGAATAATATACTATTCATTTTTTCTTAAAAAGGAGAAAGAGATAATGTTAAGATTTAGTATTAAAAATGCATTTCGAAAGAAATCAACAGCAATATTAGCAAGTATCGGAGTAGGAGTCGGTTTAATGCTTGTTTTTGTAATTGGCGCATTTACTGCGGGGGTTACAGCTCAATTTCAAAGTAATTTAGCACAAACAATTGGCATTGTTGAAGTCTTAGAAAAAGATGTTGATACTCGAACTAATAGTCATCTGCCTTTAAGTTTACCAGATGACCTTTTTACTACCCCAAATGTAGGAGATTTCATCTCACAATATAATGTTGAAGTGCAAGCTCCCTTCTTCTATACTTCAAACTATTCTGGAGAAGATCAATTAAGGATAAATGGAGATCTTTTGACTTTAAAGGCAATAAATCATACTTTAGATCAGTTATGGGGTGGACCTACCAATAATTTAATTCAAGGAAGAGTATTTGAACCTGAAAGTAAAGAAATTATAATAGATTCTCGATTATTAACTGATGCCCAATTCCCAGTAGGTCTAGGTGATGCTTTAGGAGTTAAACTCGATCTTGGAGACGTTAATAAATCTAGTCTCACAATAGTAGGTGTATATCAGCAAGATGATATTGGAGCACCTCCATTTGTTCCAAAAGAATATTATATTTATACAGATATATCCACGCTATGGAATTTCTTCAATATTTCTGGTTTGGAAACAAATAGTTACACCGCTATAGAACTACTTTTTAATGTCGAGACTACTAAAGAGACAAATCTTTTTGTTGATAGAATAAATACTTATTCGAATGGTGGTGGATATTCCCCTATATTTGTCGTTGCATTTGCTTTAGCAGCATTTTTTGAAAATTTTGAGTCAACTTTCGCTCTTTTTGATGGTTTTGCAGCAATAATTGGGTTTATAACCGTTCTCGCGGGAGGTATGGCGATTATTGTAACGCAATTAATGTCTGTTACTGCGAGGATGAAAGAATTTGCAATTCTCAAATCAACAGGTTGGAAAAATCGGCATATATTTCTAAATGTTATTTACGAATCACTCACTCTCGGCTTATTAGGTGCCCTTATTGGATTGGGTTTAGGAACCCTCCTTATTTTGCTATTTTCTAGTGGTGGAAGTCCTTTCGGTGGGGCATCAGCAACGATAACTACTGGAGGAATTATTGAGGTTATTGCATACGCCTTAGGTTTAGGTATAATTGGGGGATTGTACCCAGGGATAAAGGCTGCGAGAGTTAGACCAGTGGTTGTATTAAAAGGAGAATAATGAGGTGAATATATTTGTCATTGATTAAATTGGTAAATATAAGCAAAATTTATGGTGAAGAAAGAACCACTATTAAAGCTTTAGACGATGTGAGCTTAGAAATCGAGCAAGGAAAAATTATAACTATAATGGGTCCATCTGGAAGTGGAAAGTCAACTTTATTGAACATTCTTGGTGCAATGGATAAACCTACTAATGGAGAGGTATTAGTTAATGATAGAGATATTGGAAAAGTCGCTGAAAGTAAATTATCTTCATATAGAAAAAATATTATTGGGTTTGTATTTCAAGGTTTTTATCTTTTACCAAATCTGGATGTCATTAACAATGTATTAATCCCTTTAATCCCTTATCGTATTAAGGAACCTGATAGAGAAAGAGCACAAGAACTTTTAAATTTAGTTGGATTAGGAGAACGATCTAAGAGCAAAGTAAGAAAACTTTCTGGTGGTGAGTCTCAGAGAGTAGCTATTGCAAGAGCGTTAATTAATAATCCAAAAGTGATATTAGCAGATGAACCAACTGGAAACTTAGATTCGGTAACAGGAAAAGCAATAATTGATCTGCTTATTAAATTGGCTGAACAAGGAACGACAGTTATAATAGTGACTCACGATCCTAGAATTGCACAGGTAATATCCGAGCATCCTCTTGGGCAAAATATCTGGATAAAAGATGGTAAATTAAGCAACGAACCAACTTATGATATGTACTGTTGGTAAAGTTATTTTTTTCAAAAATTATTTTTTTTATCTTAAATTAATGTTATTAATTAATGCTAAAATAGCTTTAATTTGTTAATTTCAAATTATCAGGGATATTATTGGAAGATTTATCTGTATATTTAGAGCCTACTTATTTCATTGATTCAGATTCAGAATATATTAAAAATTTAGCACAAAAAATAACTCAGAATGTAAAGAACAAAAAGAAAAAAGCAATTAAAATATTTTATTGGACTCGAGACACAATATATTATGATCCTTATGAAAGTTTTGCTTCAAGAAAATCTTGGTATAAGGCTTCAAACACGGCAAATAGAGGAAAGGGATGGTGCGTTCAAAAAGCAGTGGTTTTAACAGCTCTTGGAAGAGCTCTCGGTATTCCTTCGAGATTACATTTTGCAGATATTAGGAATTATAAAATAAGTGAAAGACAGAAAAATATCATGCATACTGATGTGTTTATTTATCATGGTTTTACTGAATTATTTATGGATGGTAAATGGGTTAAGTTAACACCCGCCTTTAATAAAGAGCTTTGTATTAAATTTAATTTGCCGATTGTAGAATTTGACGGAACTAATGATGCAATTCTTTCCGCTTATGCATTGAATGGAGAGAAATATATCGAATATTTAGCCGATAGAGGCCCTGAGATTGATCTTCCTTTTAAAAGAATATTTAAGGCTTTTTTTGAATACTATGTCTAAACATTAGTTCTCAAAAAATATAATTTGAAAAAAAAAAGATTTAAAAAAATTTAATCCACTTTTTTTAATAATTTAAACTTGAGCACTTTCTCCGTCAACAGCTACATTTCCAGTCGATGTGGTTAAACTAAAGTTGTACTTTTGAGTTGCTGTGCCATAATTTAGGGATTGATAAAGGTCTCCCAAGATTTCCATAGTAGAGTCGGAGGTATAATCTATTGAACCAGTACTCGTTGAGCTTAAGAATCGAACTCCTGTATTTGCTAGACTATCTCGGTAAAGCACACCGATACTTCCAGTTGAGGTCTCTAAGTGGCTTGTAACATTCGCATTCATATTGTTGTATTGGTGGATATAGGCATTTATTCCACCGGTAGAAGTTTCAAGATTAAGATTTAGATTTTTAGTATAAACCATGTTATAACTTCTATAGGTAATTGAACCGGTAGAAACAAGGCCATCAATGTTATCTCCCATTAAACAATTAGTAAAATTTAATGTTAATGAACCGGTGGATGTTCCGATATTATATCCCTTCATGAATTCAGTCTCTGTAGCAAATATACTTGAAGATCCCGTGCTTGAGGACATTCCAACTTGGCCGTTAAATATAACCTCATTCGTTTCCATATACACTGATCCAGTGCTAGTGTCCAGACCAACATGACTATCAAATGTAACATTATTAGCTTCCATGGATACTGATCCAGTGCTACTGACTAAGTATGTTCTATTTAGTTCTACATTCTCCGGGATATACATTCCTACTGAACCCGTACTAGATGAAACATATAAATCATAAACTATATCTGTTCTAAGGGTAACAGTTATATTAATATTATATGAACTAAACCAGTGTGAAGGATCGAACCAAACCTCTGGTAATACTGTAAGTGTAAATGTTTTTGTTGATTCAGCCCACCATTCTGAACTTGGACTAAAGAAATTAGTATAGGATTTTCCAGCCATGAATAAACCGGAAATCTTTATATTAACGTCTATATCAGCATAGTGAGGCGTAGCAGATGTATTATATTGAACAATGATTTTACCAATATCTGCGTTTATTTTTAAATCTTCAATAGAATCTGGTGAACTTGGATCATAGGTAACGTTATGATCATACTCTATTACCCCTGCAGTTGCAAAACCTGTAATAACAAAACCTAATCCAGCACCTCCAAGAAGTACTACGACCACGATAATTGCAATTTTATAACTTCTCATTTGTTTTTTTCACTTTAATATTTATTTTTAAGCTAGAATTTATTTGCGCGTATATAAATAAAATTTAGACTGATTTTTGTGAAATACTTCCGATCTAAAAAAGTTGATTCAAATAAAATAAAAGGAATGATTTCAAACCTTTTTTAGTAAAGTTTCGCCAAATTGTTTAGCTTTATCAAGATCTGCTTTATTAGGACGACCTTTAATCTTTTCCATATCTTCTAGTGCTTTCTTTTTTTTATCTTCGGGTAGTTTATCAAACATTGTCATTCTTGTTTTTAGAGGAATACCAATATTATCTCCAACACAATCAAATTCATCAACAATTTTAGATCCATGTTCTGCTAATATCTTAGTTATATTATAAAATGGTTTTTGATAAAATTCTAAACTTGCATGTGTACAAAAATAAGCAAATTTAGAAGGCAGATTTGGTGCGGCTTCTTTTACAAGATTTATGAGTGATTTATCAATGCGACTTGCGTAAATTCCAGACCCTAATAATACAAGATCATAAGCAGTAATTTTTGATGCATCTACATCTTTTACTGGAATAAGGTCTACTTCATTTTCTTTTAAACCTTCTTTAATACTATATGCCACTTTTTCAGTATTACCAGTGTTTGAAAAATAGGTTATTAATATTTTCATTAAATTCACCAAAGTTATTTCTTCTTAAATTATATAATTCATTTTTAATAATAATATTTGAGGAAAAAATCAAAATAATTCGTTTTTCATTAATCTTGAAATTAAATTGACCCGCTAATTAAGTTTCGATATCTAAATTGAAAAATTCAAGCGCATTATGCACTGTTTTAGTGCTAACTTCAACCTGAGAAATATTATGAGTATAGGAAATAGCTGCAATTGAGTATCGAACATTTAATGGTACATTTAAGGGTCCATGTAGATAAGGATGTTGGTAATAACTGTCTGTTTCAGTAACTAACGAATCTAATGAAGATTTTGCTGTCGCCCTCCGCCACTTATTATTACCATAAGCTGAACTTGGAACAGAAAGTTTATATCCTTGTTCAGAAAGAGATAATCCGTATTCATCTGGTCCAGAAAAGCAATGCCACATAACTTTTGATGATTTAATATTAAATTCCTCTAATATTCGTAATATTTCTTTAGTGGCTCCATCATAACGGTTAAATTTATGATTCGGATTTTCAATATCTATTTCATTTTTAGCAGCATTTCTTACATGTAAAATATATGGCTTATCTAAATCTAGTGTTAATTCAAAAATTTTTTCTAATTCTGAAACTTGTTTGGTACGCTTTTCAAGAGTTTTTGCATGATGGAAATCAATACCAATTTCTCCGATTCCAAGAAAATTTTTACTGTTGTTTATAACGAAATCGATCCATTTCTTCCATTCCTCATTATATTTTTTTTCAGGAGTATAAGTTACGGTCTGTGGTGCCCATCCACAGGTATAGCCGATCTTATTTTTTCCCTTTATAAAATTAAGAATTAATTTTAATGTAGCGTTATCGATAGAACTTGTAATTAGATATACACCTCCATTTTCCAGATATTGTTTGTATTGTAGTTCATCAGGAGGAAGTTTATCATTTTTCTGGGGTCGTGGAAAGGGTAAATGACAGTGCGTATCTATGAATTTAAGACCTTCTTCGGGTTCGGCAATTATTATTTTTTTAGTCATTTGTTTATCTCAATTTCTCTTAAAACTTTTATTATGAAATACTTGATGCAATTTAATTTTTGTTTTAGTGATTTGTTTTTGGATTTAAATAAATTTTTAAAATTTTTCAGTTATTAATTTGATATAATGATTGATCAGCTAAAATCTAAACTTAATGAACTAGAGGAAAAAAAACGAGAGCTACAACCGAAAATAGAAGAAATTGAAAAGGAAAGAGCTGAAAAATTAGCCGAAATAAATAAAAAGTATGATCATATGATACTAGATGCTAACATTCAGGTGTCTCAATTTGAAGATAAATTAATGAACGAACTAATTGATGTATTTTCGAATACTATCATGAATGAATTTGATCAGAAGCGAAGTACGAGTGAATATGTATTAACGAATAACTTCAAGGACTATAGAGATTCTTTTGCGGAAATTGAGATGTTTCCTAAAGAATTAGTTGATAGAATGGATAAAGTAATCAACGGCGATTCAATTGAAAATATTGCATATGATCTGGATAGAATCGAGCAAAAGTATAAAAATTAATTCTTTTACATAATCTTTTTTATAGAGAACCTTACTTCTTTTTATGGAAAAAAAGTATTTGCCAATATTAATTGGATTTATAATATCAATACTCCTATTCGTTTCAATGTATATTTTACATATCGTATCGATTAATACCGGACAAGATTTGATACCAAAGGAATATATCTTTATCTTTGTTCCAATAATACCCGGCCCAATGATTACAGATATTATTATATTATATTTACTCCCCTTCGCTATCGGCTTACTTGTCTACCTAGTTGCACCATACATCATTGATATGTTATATAAATTGAATAAATTATCCTTTATTTTTCGAAAAAAGCCAGATTATGGACTGTTGAATTTAGGAGAAAATTTCAAACCAGGACGAGTTTTCTATAGAGTTTTTATGGTTACTTTGTTTTCTTTTGGGACAAGTGCTGTAATTGTTCAATTAGGCGCGAGAGACTTATTTAGGGCGATTCCACCAGGTGGTATGATTAATCCTCCAGAGGAGTTATTAATAGCTGAAGCAATCTTTTTTGCAACCTTCTTTTTAACGTCTCTAAGCTTATTATTGTTTCTACCATTATGGCTTCTTGAAGATTCAGGAGTAGTAGCTTATCGTCATTTTCCTAATCAAAGAAAAACTCCGATTATTGAAGGAGTCCATAAATTTTATTTAAATACTCTAGAAGTATATACAGGATTCTCGACCATTTTGGTCCTATTTCAAGTAATTGGAAGAGTATTTCCGATATTAGCCCCCGGAGATGCTGCTATATTAACGCCAATAATAGTTATATTATTACCACTAATATTAACTGGTCTTCTGGCAGCTCCATTGTATTTTTATGAAAAATGGTTACCAAAAACTAAGGTTAAAATTCACTCTCGTTTAGCTAAATACAAGCTCCCTCATTTTTCGATACCTAAGTTTGATGAATTAATAAGGGCTGATAAGGAATAATATCTGGATATTAGAGTACTAAATATTTTTTTTTCCACTTTTTAGTTATCAATATTATTCCCATCATTTAGGTTTCTTAAAATGGAATTATTTGAAGAAGAAATTGAGATTTATAATGCTAAAATGAGATTATTAAACTGGTTATACGAAGAAATTAAGATTCAATCAGGTGTTTCTAAAGATATACTTAATGAAAGAGGGCAGAAATTACCATTAAATATTTAATCAACAAAGATACATTAATAGTTTAATAGTTCCAATATTTACTGTTTTAAATTTTAAAAAAATAGAACAAAAAAATGTTCACAAAGATTTTTACGCTGCTTGATTTTTTAATTTTTCAGCTTCTAATTTCTCAAGCTGTTTTTTTAAATTTTTAATCTCTGATTCCAAATTCTTAATTTTTGTCTTTTTATCTTTATCAATATTATCTAATTTTTTATTTAAAGCTTTAGCTTTGTTTTTCACTAAGTTATCATATTTCTTCTTTAGAGATGCGACCTCAACATTTAACTTATTCATCTTTTTAGTCCATTCCTTCGACTTTTCTGTAGCTTCTTTTAAATCTACTTCTCCAGTGTCTAATTTTTCTTTTGTATCGGTAATTTTATCATCAAAATCCGCTTCTATTTCCTTTTCTGCAGAACCTTCTTTTTTAGATGCATCTTCCTCTATTCGCGTGATTTCATCCTCTTTATCAGCAATTTGACTCCTAATTTCTTGTTCAGACATAATTATATTTCCTAATTTTAATTTGTTATTCTACTATATTTTGATATATTTGATGACTTAAAAATTCTTAAGATTGATTTATTCTATCAAATTTCTGTTTGATAATTAATTTAATGGTCAAAAATTATAAGTAAAAAAAAGTTAAGAAAAAAATAAAAGAATGGCTATCCTATCTTTTCTCCTAATGCCATGCGTGCTAAATCACTTAAAAGATAATTTTTTAGTCCTTTTCGCTCAACTTTCGATCCTAATACTTCTTTACACATTGGACAAGTATATATACATGCCTCAGCCCCGTAGTTAACCATATCATCGACATTTTTGTTATGAGTCGGTCTAATCAAATCACCTTTTCCGAACCATGAGAATGCTCCAGCACAACATAAAGCGTTTTCTCTATCATAAATTCGCGGAACTCTTTCTACTCCTATTAGATTACAAATTTTATCAACCCATTTATCTGTCTCAGGAATAAATCTATTGGAACAACTTCTTTGATAAGCAATTTTCATATTCAGTTTAGTTATTTCTGATTCATGGTCTTTGAGATAATTATAGACATATTCATAGATATGAATTGGCTTGAAAGGAACTTCAATATTATTCCTTTGACAATAAGAAGTCCAAAGTCCGTAACATTCATCATGCCAACAAATTAATTCTTTTATTCCATGCTGT
>Ga0180437_10001321_pt1 | contig 42881 bp, 55 predicted proteins | sample SS_ome_4_FD_132410 | JGI IMG/M metagenome (GOLD analysis project Ga0180437, IMG submission 132410) | Hypersaline lake sediment archaeal communities from the Salton Sea, California, USA - SS_3_D_1 metaG | ecosystem: Environmental > Aquatic > Non-marine Saline and Alkaline > Hypersaline >...
CCAACCACCGAGGTCCCCAGCTTTGACACTACCAAAACCACGTAGTGCTCTGATTCTGTGAAGGATAACTCCGTTATCCAGTGCTTTCGTTTCACCTGTAAACTCGTACTTTTTCATACCATCACCTCCATAAACTCAAACATCATCTGCTTTTCATCACCGACTAACTTATACGATTTGGGTTTCAACCCTTGTGATTTTCGGTATGCGATCCATACTATGGCCTGCAATTCTGCCGGTGTATATCCGTACCGTTTCGCCGTTCGCTTAAAGTTGCGTTCTAATCGCTTGTATTCTTTTTCGGAAACTGTTTCCTTTTCTCCGTCGGTCAAGAATCTGATCATCCATGTATCTAAAGTAACGGCGTTATCATCGCCCATAAGATTCTTGTAGAACCTCGTTACCTTCGGACCGGACAAAGATTCGCCGGATAGAACACGCTTTATATTTGACAAGTGTGCGGGCATGTATCCAGCTTCATCAAATTCTTTTCCTGCTTTGAAGGCATTGTAAACTTGCAAGGCTAACATCCATGATCTTTTCATAGATACACGGGGACTCGTTGCAGCCAACAAACCAGCCATAAGATCGGCGTCTTCTCCAAAACGATTTATTAAAAACTGGTAGTCATTTTTATACCAGTCCTTGTAGTACCCGTAAGACTCTATTGCTTCTATTATTCGCATTTTGTCATTTCCCCGTGCAATATCTTCAATTCACTTTGATTAAATGTATACACCGACCGCAAATTTTCCAACGCCCAAACCAAACGAGGACAGGGATCGGCTATTTGTCCAACCGCTTTGATCGCTTCCGATATTTTGGCGTTGTCATAAAACAGTTTTGCTTCATTCTTTGTTATCTGTCTTGCCATTATTCCATTACCTCCCAAACCCGTTTCCAAACAGCACACAAGGAGTACCCGTCTTCCATAACGGGTCTACCTTACGGGCTGTTAGTCCTTTTCTATGATTTTTGACAAATCGTCCCCGTCCGCCCATGTCGTAAAATAGTGCTCAGCGATCATATCGTCAACGGCGTTCGATACCGACAAGGGTATGTCTTTATTGAAAACAATCTCTTGCCCCGTGATTTCGTCTGTCATGACGATCTTCCACTGTTCAATACGACGGGGATCAGCCACAACGAAACTACCGTCGGCGATTCTAAGGTGTGGCGGATAACATTCCAGAAGTTTTATCAAGTCCACTACGCTTTGTTCCCCATTCATGTAAACCCGTTCTTTTCCCACTTTTTCCATGCTCTACCTCACTTTCAGATTAAACCTATTCTCTTATTAAACTCTAACATCGGACGTATGCCTATTTTCCATAATAGACATACATCGGAGGTTAAAAGGTTATCATATTCATATTGACGGTTTCGGCAGTGTACAGGACCGCTTCTTGTTTGCATACCGTTTGGATCGTATTGCATACCCCTGCAATTATGCTGTGAGAACGACATCGTTCTATTATTTCAATAACAAGGCTATGCTCTGATTTTCCTCGCCAAAATCCTTTTGCTTCAATTATCGTGAAAGCTTCAAACACGTTTCCGACAATACGTTCTATCCTTGCCCGTTCAACGTCTTCACAGTAGATTCTATAACGCCATGCTTTCATTGTTATTCCTTCTCTTTAATCCGATTAAAGTTGTCTTCCATGTTCAAGGCGTTCAAGGCGTTCGAGCCAATACGGACTAAAGGGGAGTTTATAATTTGGCGCTTTCGGAGTCTTATTCAAGCTTTCCGAGTTTAGAATTGCCAAAAATAATTTCATAAAAAGTATTCGCATGAAAACCGATCCTCCTTCATATGCGATAACAGACCGTTTCCGTATGCCCGCCCTATAGTACTTATCTTGTATTGCTGTCTTTGCTCTCTGATAATGCTTTCCAGCTTTATAATGACAGACTGAACAAAGACCATCATCCCATAGTATGTCAAGTGTCGGCAGCATGCCGCAGTGGGCGCACACCGCTGTTAACGTACACTTATTTCGACCTTGCTTTGTAAGCTGTCGTCTGTCGCGTTTTAATGACATATTGACCTCTTGTACTCGTACTATTTTCCGCTTCAACCTCTATCATACCATAACTTTATTAGCAAGTCAAGAGAAAATTTTTGACCTGCCCGTTTCTGCATCGCTTTTTGTCCTCGTTTATAACCTGTAGTTACAGACGCCAACGCCAACAGATATTTGCCTCCGTACTGTTCTGTGAGATCACAGCATATATCCCAAAACTCTTTTGTATGACTCTGTTCCTTTACACGTCGGCAGTGAGTACCATGCCGGTATCGTACTATTGCATGAGACAATTCATGCAACAATACACCTATTTCATAGGACGACGGGTCCCCAGAACGGAAAATCTTTATCTTTCGTCCGATATGCGAATACTGCCCTAAGGTATTCCCGCCACCAGTCTGGAAATAGATTCTTATATCCCTACCTGTCAACCCGTGTTGTCCCAGCACTTCCTTAGCAACCTTATTCGCCCATGCTGGAGTAGGTATCGTTCTGTTTGTTGACATGCTAAACCTTTCTCTCATTAAACAGCACACAGCATAGACCTGTTATCCGTAACAGGCCTGTACTACAAGCTGTTAGCTGGGGACCTCTGCTATGGTATGACATTCAAAATGGTCAAAATTGTCATCGCCCAAATCGCATCGTCCTGTAAAGCAGAGGCTTTGTGCTCTGGCCTCGGCGTCCTTCTCACTGTCAGCTTTTACAAATATCGGTTTAGTGTAAACTTTAGTAACACGTACTACATACTTTGCCATTTTACCGCCGTTCCTTTTCTCTTAGACCTATTCTCTTTCCAAACAGCACACAAGGAGTACCCGTCTTCCATAACGGGTCTACCTTACGGGCTGTTAGTAAACCTTAAAAGGTGCATATTGAAAGATATACGCTAATGCCGCTTCCAAACTCTTAAAATTTTCTACAAAACAGCATCCGTTTACATTGTCGAATGCAACCCACTTTTTACACTCGCCGTCTTCATACACGCCAACCACTTCTCGATTTTCTGGATGACGCCTCGCTTCTTCATCATACAACAGCAAGTCCAGTTTTTTCTTTGCATCATAGCCTGTTAGCACTACCATTATTCACCTCTTAACCTTAGACCTATTCACTTTTCAAACAGCTTACGACAAAACCTATAAACCTATTCCCGTGGTCGGGAGAAGACAGGAATAGGCTTGCGGGTTTTAGCCGCTAATCATAATTGACCCCTTCCAAACCCTATTGACTTGTCAAACAAGCACTATGCAATGCTGTAACTATACCACAAGCTGCATCGTGTGTCAAGAGAAAATCTCGGAATTATTTCAAGAATTATTATATCGTGATTCTTGTGGTGCTATTGTAGACGTAAAAATTCCCCTTTGTGTCGGTGTATTGCCGAATTAGTCGCACCGTAAACATACGCTGTAGACCATATAATCGTTATACATAATAAGATGTCATCGACCCTGTCATACCATGACCCCTTAGCTGTCATACCATTTTTCATATTATACGGGCAGTGGATAAGAATGTAGACAATCACAAGTGCATGTATTACAATGGGATATGATTATCGGATATTTAAGGTCTATTCACTTGCCCGCCTGTCATACCATTTTCTGAACCTATATATATACAGAAAAAACAGGGTATTATAAACAAGAATTAAAATATCCTGTATTTAATAGTAGATATATTAATTCTTCTTCTATTCAATACAAGATATAATAATTCGCCTATTATGTGAGATAATTTTCCCCTATAGGAGAGGTTTGAAAAGTGGTATGACATCGTGGTTACAAAAAACCACTTGTTTTACTTATTTTTATAAGTGGCTGGAAACGCTGGAGTTATGGAATTTAGGTAATTGCTAATTGCTGTCATACCAGAATGGTTGTGGTATGCCAAAGACCTTTAATATCTGGGATAGGGTGGATGGAGTCCCAGACCAAAAAACCGCATTATTAGCGTAAAAACGCCATTTTTTCGCCTGATTGTGGACTAAATAATTCGGCATATATCGCCAATCTACCACTAAATAGGTATACCAAATCGTTACAATCGATACCTAATCGTCACAAACTGACTTCATTCCAGACCCATATGTACCCAGTAGTAGGTGTGCACACACAAGACAACATATACATCGCCAATCTACCCCAAAGTAGGTATACCAAATTGATACAACCACTACAGACCATATAAACTGACCGTATTCCAGACCCCGTATACCCCACGGTAGTGCCCTTTATTATCGGACGAGTGAACGGGTCCTCTCCCCCCTCTCAGACCCCACAATCACTAAAATTTCCGAGTATTCCGGTAGGTCCAGGTCCAAAAATATAATAAAAATTTTCCAGGTGCGACGTAGAAATTCCAGAATATCCACAATAGGGGACCCTACCACACAAATTTATTAAAAATTTTAGGAAAAATCCGAAAAATCCTGGCGAAATCAGAAGAAAAGGTTGGGTATCCGCAGTATATATAGAGGGACGTACTAATTACATGTCAATATGTGAGAATTTAGTATGATGGACAAGGTGATCACATACCATTTTGACACAGGCCCGGCGTTGAGAGACCTGCAGCCGCTTGCTTGGTATGACTCTGAGGACGACTGCATTTACCTCAGCGACAAACTAACGCAGGTAGAACGTGAGATAGTTTACGCACACGAGGATCAGCACAGGAAATGCTACCACGAGAAATGCTTTTGTTGGGGAATGGACTCTGATTTCTGGAAAGAGTACCACGCCATGAAAGCGGAGTTCGAGTTTGCCCTGGAAAAAGGTGGGCGTTACTTGAAAGCATATAGGAAGTTGTTCGTGGATTGTCTGAAAAGGTATAAGAAAAATCCAGAGTCAAAGGCATACTTGCAGGCGTCGTTGAAATTGATGAGGTTGAAGGCATTTCGGGAGAACGTGTTGTGATTAGTGACGAAAAGATAAAAGAGGTTTGGGATGGCTTTGGCCCAGAAGGTCAGAATATGCCGTTTACGCAGTTTAGAGCGAAAATGCGGGAATTAACGGATGAGCGGCGTATGCTGGATGATCTGGGGACTGCACAGGCGAGAATAGCCAGGGAACAGGCGGCAAAGAGGCTTATCGACAGGGCAATGAATTGATGGTTGGCAAAATCATAAGGGTCTTAGTTAGGTATCACTGTTTCGCGTGTGGATATGAGAAACGTCTGCCCGTATGGTATACCCACAAAGTTGGTGATCCGATACAGATACCTGATGATCTTCATTGCCCGAATGATCTCAGCAAACTCGATATAAAAGGAATCAGGAAAGAAGATATACTCAGAGAACAGGAGTAACTATGAACAGTTATGAGAGTAAATTCCAGAGGCAATACGGCTTTAAGCGGATCAAGACATTGACCACAGCACAGGCTGCCCTGGATACAGACAAGAGTGCGACTACCGTACATCGTCTCACGGCTACGGGTATTTGCAGGATTCAGATAGATGATGGATCACCGGCTCTGAATATGCGGTTTCTGTGCTCGGCGGATGCGGACTCGAACGTAATCAATATTTACGCTATGAGAGGCAGCGATCATTATATCCTAATCGGGACGTATACGCTAACTGGTGGGACACAGGTAGATGGTACAGTGGGCGTATTTGTGGACACCATCGCACAAACTGCGAGCACAGAGGTGTGGCCGTCTGCTCATCAGGTGTCAAGTCAGGCGAATAACAGCGTTGCTATGTTGTCTCTGAATACTCACGGTTACTCTGATTTTCTGATCATCGCCACGACACTGAATTCGGCGGCACTGGCCGTTGACGTTGCCAGAATGGAAGAACTATACGAGGTATGATGTGGACATAGTGGCAGGGTTATTGTGCGTGTGCGGCACGGCTTTGATAGCCCTGAGAGTAAGATGGGGATTCTTGTTATGTTTGAGTGGCGGTATACTGTGGCTAATTGTAGGCTATACGAATCGACTATTTGGTTTGTTCGTTGAAGTTATTCCGCTTATGTTTTTCAACATATTTGGATTCATAAACTGGACATTAAACGAGAAAGGTAGAAAATGGATCAACAGGAACAAGAAAAACTGATTGCAGCTTTACGCAGAGTGGATTCTATCGTTCAGAACGCACGACTTACTCGTAGTGATCATAGTCAGATACTCGCGGACATGCAGTTGATCAACAATGCGTGTTTCAAGCTCCCGTCTGTGTTACATAAGTTACAGGAGGAAGGGGAGGGTGATTGTGAAGAAAGATAATTTAGGCGCTTCGTGTATACTCATATTCTGTATATTTGTCGGAACACTGGTTCTAACAGCTATGTTGGGAGATAGCACTGCGGTGTATGACAAGCCGCTCGTATCTGAAAAGCCTCTTGTGGTGCTCAAGGAGTCTCTACCTGATATGATTGACAGGTTGTCGAAATCCTGTGTTATGGTGGACTGCACAGTATCCAGAGGTTCAGGAGTGTTTATAGACGACAATGTGGTACTCACTGCCGGGCATGTCGTCGATTCCTACCGAGAAGGTCATTTTGGCTATGTTCTCGGCGAAGGTGGAAAGAAGCACATGGTCATAGGAAGCGTCCGTGATCCGTATAATGATTGTGGATTGCTGTATATCATGGGAAAATCTGAGCACTGGGTAGAATTGCAAGACTTAGAGAGTCCACGGGCGGGCACAGCCGTAATCTCGATCACTACTCCTGTTGGCATGGAAGAACTTCTGAATACTGCTTCTCTTGGAATAGTTGCCAAGCAAACCTGTAAGATAGGAAGTATGTTCGGCCCAGGAGATTATCTGCTTATAGATAACGAGGGTAATCCAGGATGTTCTGGTGGGCCAGTGTTTGACTTGGACGGTAGATTGATCGGGATAGTAGTAGGAACCTATAGTGGATACGGAAATGGGATTATAGTAACGCCCGCCAATATCTGTGCAAGGATCGGTGATGGGGACGAAACTGTATACGAAGATAGTGGGAATCCTTGAAGAACTACCTATGGGTAAAGGTAAGTCTGTTGATAAGGACAGTGTATACGACGCATTGGATTATGTGAGGGCGTCGATCAAATACTTGTTATTCGACCTTGAAGCTACAAAACGAGAATTGAAAGCAGCGAAAAAACGTGGCAAGTGATCCGGTACAGAACGCCAAGATAAAAGCCGGTATGCTTTTGTCGAAGTTTCTCAGGAATATCGCGGAAGAAGAAACTGAACTCGTAGTCGATCCAGAAGACGGTGATAGAATGGCTACGAAGGCCGAGGCTCTCGCACGAAAGATGTGGAAAATAGCACTCGGTTATGAGGAAACGACAGATTCAGGAACTGTGGTAAAGCACTCTCCTGATCGTGCTATGATGAGTTTGATATACACCAGGCTTGAAGGTCGTGCTCCTGCAAGCGTGGTTGATCCTAACCACAACCTTACGGCAGCCGGTAAGGTTAGTGAACAGGTAAAGCACAATATCGAAATGGCTGGAAAATTGGACATGAGCAGACCACCGGAGTAATGTATGGATACAATGGATGCTTTGAGACCAATACTCAAGGAACCGTTTCCGAACGAGTCGAGATTCTCAAAGGACGAAAAAACTGGATTGCTGATACCCAAACGATATGACGAAAATATCGTTTGGCGTAGGAATCTACTAACGCGAGCAGAGAAGGACCCAATGCTCCAACGGGACCTTCTCTCCGCATGTGCAGAGTCTGTAAACTTTTTTATAAATGCGTTTATGTGGACTTACCATCAGTTCGATGTAGATGAGGCTGGTCGTCGTATTGAAGCTAAGTTTCCACATCAGCCATTCATAACATGGGATATACAGGATAAGCTTTTTCAACAGTTTATCGCCTGTTTGTTTTCTACGGCCAAAGAGCTTGAACCACTCGGTAGGGATATACTCATTGATAAAGCCCGTGATATGGGGGCAAGTTGGTGCTGTGTGGGTCTGATTCATTGGGTGTGGCTGTTTATTAAAGATAAACAAATACTGGAAATGTCCCGTACTGAGGATTATGTCGATAAAGCCGGTAATATGAAGGCTCTTTTCCAAAAACATGACTATATCAATCAATGGTTGCCAGAATGGATGCTTCCTCCTGATATTGGAGTTGGGCAGAAGAATCGTACAAAGATGCACTTGAAAAACGCCATTAACGGCTCCTGTATAGATGGGGAGTCCACGACCGAGCACGCAGGATCAGGTGATAGGCGTTTCATTCTGTTATTGGATGAATTTTCAAAGGTCAAGAATGGTACGGATATGCGGTCTGCGACAAGGGACGTAGCATTTATGCGTATCGTGAATTCTACTCCATTTGGTGCGGGAACGGAATATAGCCAGTGGAAGAACAGTGGACAAATAAGAGTTTTCGTATTGCCATACCATGAACACCCTGATAAAGGTCGTGGTCGATACTTGAGGAAGACTGAAACTGATGAATGGGAAATACGATCTCCCTGGTTCGATGCAGAAGAAAAAGTAAGGTCAACCAAAGAACTCGCACGTGAAGTCCTGAGAAAAGATACAGAATCAGGTGATGTATTTTTCTCATTGGGAAATGTAGAGAAACATAAGTTTCTATTCGCTCGTGAACCTCGCTGGCGTTTGCATGTGTGTCTTCGTCCTGATATATCGAATGATGAAGTGAAAGAACATATACGGCGAAGAAACTATGGAGCTATTAGAGCTACTAAAGGTAGCAAAGGTCCATTAGCAATCTGGTGTGAACTGCATCTTGGTAGACCTGATCAGTCCAAAAGCTACATTTTTGGAATAGATGTAGGTAAAGGACAAGGGGCATCAGAATCTGTAGTATCTATTAAATGTCGTGAAACTGGTGAGAAAATCGCGGAATGGCGTGACGCGAATACGCCACCATATGATATGGCACGTATAGTAGTTGCGTTGGCTCTGTGGTGCGGTGGTAAAAATCCAAGAAAGCTACCGTTCTTAAAGTGGGAGAACAACGGTCCTGGCTGGGATTTGGGCAGACAGTTGGTGAAGACGTTCTTTTATCCCTATTATTACCGCAGGGTTATTCCGGGCAAACGGAATGATAAGAAGACTGAAACCTATGGATTCCACACGGATCAGCACAGCAAATGTGAGCTTTTAACAGCGTATGATAGGGCACTTTCGCATGGTGGCTACATAAACCATTCTGCAAAGGCTCTGGAACAAGTGAAGCTTTATGTCTACTACACTGATGGCGGTATAGGTCCAGCTTACCTCGTAAGGGAAAGTTCATCCGCGAGAAAGACTCACGGTGATATAGTCATTGCGGATGCTTTGACTATAGAAAATGATGAAGTTGGCAAAGACAAGTACGAAGGTCCTACCGCACCGGAAGGATCGTGTGGTTTCAGACGAGATAAGATAATGAAGGCTCATAGAGATAAGAGGCGTTTCGCCAGATCGTGGCGTAGACCTTATGATTTGAGGGTATAGTTATGCCACTTAAAGCAGGTAAGAGCAAAAAGATATTGAGCGAGAACATAGCCACGGAAATACGAGCCGGAAAACCGCGAAAACAAGCCATAGCTATTGCATTTTCCGAAATGCGTAAGAGCGGGAAATACGGGAAAGGAAAAACATGGCGGAAATAAACGCTGTAAAAATGCAGAGTGTAGTCAAAGCCGGGTTTGGCAGATTGAAAGCATACCGTGCAGCCAGGGCCATGTTTTTACGAGAGTTCGTGGGCCAGTATTATAATAAATTCAACGGACTTACTGGTGAGGAACCGATCAATCTTATTTTCCATACCATCAGAACATTCGTACCAAATCTTGTACTATCGAGTCCCGTTAATCAAGTATACACACAATATACTTCTCAACAGCAATATGCCGAAGTGCTGAGTCTTGGACTCGACACACTGCAAGAAGATATTGGGATGAAACAGATTCTTCGTGCGTGGGTTATAGACGCCCTATTTGCGTGGGGGATTCTAAAAACAAGTGTGGCGGTTAGCGGACAGTATATCAAAATTGGTGACGTAGACGTTGATCCTGGACAAATCTATACCGAACTTATAGACCTGGATGATTTTGTCGTTGATCCCGTGTGTACGTCAATATCGAAAGCCACTTTCATGGGTCACGCTGTAAGACGTGTACCAAGAGAGTTTCTTCTTGATTCCAACAATGGCTTCAATCACGATCTTGTGCGACGATTGCCACAATCGAAATCGGGCATGAGTAAAAATGAACTCGCATCGAGACTGTCGATAAATGACAGAGACGCAGAAGAACTGATCTCTCTGCAAGATGCGGTTGACGTAGTGGAACTCTGGATTCCCGAAGCAGAGGCCATCGTTACAATCGCTGATCCCATGCAAGTTATGCTTCCTGATTATTTGAAAGTAGGGGAGTATTATGGGCCGAAAGAAGGATCGTATACCTTCTTGAGTTTTACGCCAAAAGTCTCGAATAATCTGCTACCAATTGCTGCTATAGGATTGTGGTATGATATACACCGTATGGCAAATCGTCTTTTACAAAAGCGTATGGAGCAAGCGGACGCACAAAAAGACGTTATGCTGTACAATCCTGCACAGGCTGATGAAGCCGTTGATATTCTGGAAGCCCGTAGTGGCGATTCTGTAGCATCTACTGATCCTAATGGTGTTAAGGTTGTATCGTTTGGTGGTAATAACAATCCCACCGTAGACTTGATGGTACAGGAATTGCAATCGTGGTACAACTATATGGCAGGCAACCCGGACCAACTCGCAGGAATAGCCGGACAAGCGAGAGAGACTGCTACAAAGTCAAATATATTGCAGGGCAATGCTTCAATAAGCATTGAGGACGCAAGAGATTTGTTGTATGACGCCACAGCAGAAGTCAGTAGAAAACAGGCGTGGTATCTGCACCATGATCCTCTGATGCAGATAACAGTAGGTAAACGTCTCCCTGGCGGAGAGAGGGAGGTAATCGAACTTACTCCTGAAATGCGGGATGGCGACTTCCTAAATCTCAGGTTCAAGATAAAGCAACGTTCCATGAGTCGTCTATCGCCAGACATTAGATCAAAACGCATAGTTGAATTCGCAACGAACATACTCCCTTCTGTTATGAATTCTGCTATGATTTGTATGCAAATGGGCGTTCCATTCAACGTACAACGAACGGTCACTGATATAGCTACTATGCTTGATATTGGTGATGAAGTTATGGATTGGTTCAACGATCCAGAATTTGTACAGAAGCTCGAATACATGTTGATGATGGGTCCTCAGCCATCAGGTAATGCAAAATCCAAAGGACCGGCAAGTATGGCAGCCACGCAGCAAAACGGCGGCTTGTCGTCCTCCGTCCCAATACCGGGTCAACAGACTATTAACAACCAAGCGGCACAGTCAACTGCCGCGATGGGCCAATCGGCCTATGGAGGAAACTACTAATGTCAACATTACAAGAGGGCAAAAAGATCAACGGATTTAGTAAGTTTGACATCGAAGACGCTGCAAGAACTCTCATACGTGCCAAAGAAATAAGGCGGTCTCCCAAATTGTTCAAGCTCGCTGTAACCGAACTAAAACGCCAGGTCACTGCCGCTAATGAAGCTCTCAATGAAAAATGAGGATTACCATGCCAAAGGATGAGAAAACAAATTGGGTCGATAAATTGAAAAAGTCAGTACAAGGTTATTTGCAGGAACGCAAAGAGAAAAAGAAGAAACAGAAGGACTTGGAAGCCTATGTAGATAAAATGCACAAACAGCACGAAGCAAAGAAAACTGCTAAAAAACCATTAGTGACCCAACGTACAACTGATGTAGAAAAAGGTCTTCGTAGTTCTGGTATGTCTCAGGCAGACATTGATAGATTACGTGGGAAAAAGAAAGGGAAGTGATGGTTACACACAGATTTATATGTGACTGTGGAAATGCAATAGCAGACCATAAAGCTGATGGGGTGCATATATGCCCAAAATGTGGGAGAGAAATGAAGTGGGACTTATCTGGTATAGGTATACCAAGCGGTGATTACGAGCACATATCAGATTCATTGGCTATGTGTCCTTCACAGATAGCAGAGCATAAAGTGTTCTTTCCTGATATAGATGTATTGCCTGATGGTAGACCCCGGTTTACTTCCGTCAAGCAGCAGGACCGCTATCTCAAAAAGACCGGATTTGTAAAGCACACTCAGAAAATACGAAGAAAAGGCGAGCGTATAGCGTAAATACTTACCCCTGCTTGTTGCAGGCAACTATTTTGCGAAAGGCTTATAATGTCGAAGTTAGAAGAAAATTCAGAAATCAAAAAGGAAGATTTGAAGGAACTCGAAAGTGAAGTCAATACTTCTGATCGGGACGAGTTGTTGTCCAAAACGGAGGAACGACTTGACCAAGTTTTGAGTGGCAAGAATTTGTCCGATCTACCGGCAGAATCTGATGGTGCTTCCAAGTCTACCCCGGATAAAGACAACGATCCGGCAGATGAAGAAGACGATCTTGATGAACCTACCCCGGCAGAAAAAGAGGCAGAGGAACAGCTACTCAAAGATCAGAAACAGGCGAAAGAAAGTGAAGGTGACAAGGAGGATACGGCTGGCGATGAAAAGACAATTACGCCGTTGTCTGATGCGTACTATCGTGCGGCTAAGCACATGGGATGGACGGATGAAGACATTGAAAAATTTCATTCTTCCGATCCTGAAATGGCTGCAAAGACGTTTGCTAAAATCCTCGAATCAGTAAACAGATCGTCGAGGGAGTTCGCAGCACTTGGTAGATCATTAAAGGAAAAGAATCAGCAGGATACTACCAGGACCGAACAAGCCAGACCAGAACAGACAAAGAAAACAGAGTTCAAAGGGATTGACATAGAAAAACTCAGACAAGATTATCCAGGTGATTCTATCGTCGATATGGTTGATGCAATGCAGAAACAGAATGAATTGCTGTTCAATCAAGTTCAGGAACTCGTCTCTCGCCCTGCACCGGAAACGGCCCAACCGGCGAGTGGTCAGGATGCTGGTATGGCACAAGAGGTGGCTGCGGTACAGAAGCAGGTCAAAATGTTTTTCACCGGTGATGATATGAAATTGTATGACGATTTCTATGGATCAGAACCGTCAGATGCAAAGGACTGGAATCATCTTACACCCGGACAGAAAGCAAATCGTTGGGCTGTTCTGGAAATGGCAGATCAGTTGGTCGAAGGAGCCAGTGCCTACGGACAGGAAATGGACCTCAATGAGGCCCTCTATCGTGCTCACTTATCTGTGAGCGAACCAATAAGAGAAAAAGTGATTCGTAAGGATATTCAGTCTAAGATAGAAAAGAGAAGTAAAGGGTTGACTATCAAGCCGTCTGGTACTAAGAGTGATGAAGGCGAGGGAAAGCCAAGTAACAGAAACGAGCTTGTGTCAACAGTTTCCTCCAGACTTTCTAAACTTAGCTGGTAAACTTACAAGGAGAGTCGATTATGGCAGTAAAAAATTCACAGCTTGCCGATCTTATTGCTACTACGCTGAATGATCTTCCGAAGCAGGAATTTGAAGTCGGTTGGGACAACACCGACTATGAATTCTGTCGGATTTATCAGAAGGAGCGTATGCAAATAGACGGTGGCCCTAACATCGAGCGTAAGGTTATGCTTGATCCGACTGGTAACGCCAGGTATCGTCGTCTGTTTGATACGGATGAACCGAATGTTGGCGACGTAATGCACACCATCACTGTTCCGTGGACTCAGATAGGATCGCATTACTCATGGGATCGTCTGGAGATTTTGCGGAACAAGAATAACGCAAAGGGTTTCATAAACCTGATGGAAGTAAGACGTATTGATGGTCTATGGTCCCTTGCCAATTTGATCGAGGAACGTGCGTGGAAGACGCCTGAAAGTTCAACGGATGATCTGTACCCTTACGGTGTACCGTATTACATCACGTACTACTCGGATGCAAGCGGCACATTGAACACTGGTGCTGGCTTCAACGGCGTTGCCACGAAGTTCCAGGATGGTACGTACACGGCATCTGTTGCTGGCATCAATGCTACCAATGAGGCAAAGTGGCGTAACTATTGTGCGGTCTATACAGAGGTTGACAACTCTATGTTGAAAATCTTTAGACTCGCATTTATGAACACCCGGTTCAAAGCTCCGTTATTCGTTAAGGACCCCTCGAAGATGCAGCAGGCTTCAAAGAGAGTCTATGCTTCCTTTGACGCCGTTGCCGATCTTATGGACCTTGCGGATCAGAAGGATGACAGGCACACGGGCAAAGACGTGTTGAGCAACTTGAAGGTTGATGACGGTGGACTCGTTATGGTAAACCGACTTCCTGTAGTTCCGATTGACCAGTTGAATAGTGCATCTTATTCGCCTATTTATTGCATTGATTTTGCAAAGCTCGTTCCTTACGTACAGGAAGGCTACTGGATGGAAGAAGGTGAGCCTATGACTGATCGCGGTCAGCATACCACGTTCACTGTCTTTCTGGATGGTGCTCATAACAATCTGTGTCTGAATCGGAGGACTGTTGGCTTTGTGCTTCACAAGTCTTCGTAAACAGCGTAGAAATTATTAACCTCTGAATAGGAGAAACAAAATGGGTAGCAATGTTAATTACGGTTCTGCTGCTGCGGTAGACGGACGTAGCCCCTCTCCTTCGATCTGGAAAGATTGCCCCATTGCTGAGATCACTGCTGATCCCGCAAAGGGCATGTATCTGTTCGAGGATTTTAGGCATGGCGTGGTCGGTGGGACTACACTGGTTCACGGTCAGCCTAATGGCTTGGTGGCTTACGCAGAGTCGAACGACGTAGCGGATGTCGCAATTCAGGCCGATAACGACGGTGTGCTGATGCTCGATCAAGACGGCACAAACGACGATGTTACGGTCGTGACAACTGGTGACAATGTCGCCGGTATAGTATGTACCCCGAACATTGGAGAAAGCGAGGGTTTCTGGTTCGAGGCAAGGGTGAAAGTTAGCACCATTACTAACACTGATCTTGGCGTGTTCGTGGGCCTTGCGGCTCCCGGAGAAGCAAAAGACGGTGGAATGATGGGGGCTGTTGCAGCGTTGAACGACGTAGATTATATCGGGTTCCATGTGGCTGAGGCTGATGGCGACGATATGACCATTGTTTACAACGAGGCGACGTCCGGTACAGCCCAGTCCAGTACGGGCCAGATCACTCTGGTTGCAGACACCTATGTTCGTCTGGGGATGAAGCTCGACAAGATCAACCACAAAATCCGGTTCTTCGCTGATGGCGTCGATCTCGGTGATGATGTAGCGATTGATATTTCGGCAGCTAATGCCAATTATCCTTCTGCTACGGATATGGACGTGGTTATCGCTATCACGAGCGGTGCTCTGGGCGAAGATGGTGACAACTTGAAGATTGACTGGTTTGCAGTTGGTCGTGAGTTCTAAGAAAACCTCTGTTCTGGGGTACGAACTGTACCCCAGAACGGATTTTTGGAGTTATTATGTCAGAGCCTACATCAGCACTAAAATTCGAGGACCTTATTCTAAGGGTAGCGGTAGAAGCAGGCGTAGCATATCATGGGGCTGATGGTCAGGGACGAGCCATGATACCCCTGGATGTAAATGATCTCGATAGATGTAAGCGTATTGTGAATAATGGTATACGCTCATTCATATCGGATGCACCGTTAAAAGGTTGGCGATGGATGCGTAGAGCAATGACCGTTTCTATCACCGGTACACGGGTTGCTGGTACGGCAGATTCTGCGGGTGCTACTACATTGGTAGATGCCACGTTATCGAGCACGTATGATTCCGATGATGATTTGCAAGGATGGTATATCTACATCACTGATGGGACTGGCGAAGGTAGTTATGCAATTATAACATCTTATACTGCACTTACTGGAACTTGCACTGTAGCCGATTGGCTCGACACTCACGGTAACCCCGGAGGCACTGATCCAGTAGCAGGAGATTCCTTTGCCATAACCCCCGTAGAGACTGTAGACGGGGATATTTATAGATACCCGCTCCCCGATAATTTTGGTGGTGAAGTGGATGGGCCAATCAACTATGCGGCCAATACTGGACATTCATCGGTTATAGAGTGGGTTGACGAGTCCGTGATTACTGCACATAGAGCCGTTGTTACGAACACTGGCTATCCTGATATGGCAGCTATACGAGTACTCGAACCGAAATCAGGATCAGGTGGTCCAACACGAAGATTCGAGTTGGTACTTGATCCAGAACCAGTGGCGACAGACACTCTACAATTTCCTTATACAGTATTCTTTGATGAATTGAGACTGGAAGCTTCTTTGAATACTGGTTCATCGGACACTACACTCGTAGATAGCGGGTTGGCAAATCTTTATCCAGATGATTATTTCAATGGATGGACTGCGAAAATACTCGCCGGTAACGGTGAAGGAAGCTATGCTGTAGTTACTGATTACACTGGTTCCACCGGTACTTTTACCGTAGCTGATTGGTTGTTCCGAAATGGAACGGCTGGTGGTCCTAATCCGGCAACAGCAGCAGAGATAGCTGCCGATTCCTCGGTAGCCAGTTTCTACCAGATTACTCCACCCGGAAACTTACATCCTGCTGGCATGAGATTTGATCAGGCTATATTGGCGTCATGTCTTGCTACCGCAGAAATGGAAATCAACGAAGGCATGTCACCGGGATGGATAGATAAGTATAAGAATTTTGATCACCCACATGCTGTATCAATGGATATTCGTAGTGCCCCACGACGCTTGGGGTCCATGAACGCCAATCAGCGTGGATCGTTTCGTGAACGTACATGGAACGATGTAACATATAATGGTTCCTGATGGATCGAAACAGACTGGTCACGATGACGTACACAGGAGTATGACATGAGTAGAACAAGATGGACACTGCCGTTTGACTTGCATAATATGGTTAAGGCCCCTGCTGGCGATGCTACGCCACAGCGAATTTACCGCAGCATCGACGGGGTTATGCAGGCTTATGGTACAACGGTCCCCACAGATGGGACAAGCGGATATGCAAAGGGTTGCGTTTTTCACCATGTAGACGGCGGGGCAAGAGACCGACTGTATGTCAATGATGGAACGGGCACAAGTTGCAACTTCAATCCCATTCTTTCAGGAGCACCGTCAAGAGCGGCCACGTCTGGTCGTGAATATGGCGTAGAAGTAGACGGCGACACGTTCCTCGATGGCGGAGACGCCGGGGCACAGAGTTACCTGTTCTATGTTCACGGTGACAAAACATTGGGCACTGATACAGGTGACGCATATTCTGGACTTATTTTTGCCAATGGTAGCAACTATGCGGCCAATGGTACGGACTGGACGTTCCGTGCAGTGAACTGCTCGATCAACAACAGATCGGGTGGTACAGCTGGTCAACTGGACGCGAACTTCGGTACTCAGAACAAGTCTGGTGGAACGGTTGCAAGACTTCGTGGCGTAACCACGACTGTTGAAAATTACGGCACTGTGTCTGATGAATTCATTGGGATAGATGTCATTCTCAAGAACGAGGGTGCAGTAGCGACTGCTGAGGCTGGTATTCGTGTTCGTAACTTGAACAACAGTATCGCTGATGCTGTTGGTGCGGGTATCCTTTTCTCCGACACTGGTGCTAATACGGGTTGGGACTACGTGGTAGATATGAACGGAGCAAGTGTGGTAGTTGCCGATCTTCGTTTGTCGGCTGGTATTTGCATCCTAAGTGGTGCGGGTGCTCCGAGTGCTGCTGCCCCGAAGGGATCACTGTATTTGAGAACAGATGGCACAACTACGAATGATCGTGCTTATATCAATACTGATGGTAGCACTACATGGACGGCATTGACGACAGCAGCGTAAGTTAGTTTAAGCAGGCCGGGGACAAACTGTCCCCAGCCTTTTGGTGATTTATGGCTAATATGATTCTTGAATTTCCAATACTCGGACTTGATAAGAGTCTTGCAGTATTCAAACAGAGAAATGGGACATCGCCCCACATGCTCAATGTTCGCCCGTTCGATACAGGGCAGAACAGGGCACGTGGCGGTCAGCGTCCTGGGCTTGATAAGTGGGGTGCTGGCACTCTCATTGGTGCTAACAATCAGCCAGTAGTGGCTATGTGTTCAGTTAGTACGGTGGTCTGATGGCTTTGCAAGAATCATATTCTGGAACCGCTAACTACACTGTCTCCACCAGTTCTACATCATGGTATGGGCAGTCTTTTACTACTCTTTCCTCCTATTCAGCAACGTCAGTGAAGTTATTGATGTATAAATTTGGTACTCCCGGTATTGTTACTGTGTCCATCTATGCCTCTTCTGCCGGAAAACCAACAGGAAATTCTCTTGCAACTGGAACTACTGATGGAGATACATTGACTACAAACTCTGCTGGTGAATGGAGAGAGATTACTTTCAGTGCTCCCTACTCACTGTCAAACGCAACAATGTACTGTATTGTAGTCTCTACTACCCCCAGTGGCGGCAATGGCGTAGCAATCAAAGGAAGAAACAGTGCTCCTCTATACTCCGGTGGGACAGGTCTTTGGAGTAATGACGCTGGTAGTTCTTGGTCAATTCTTTCTGGTGTTGACCTGTTCTTTGAGATGTATGGAGGAGTGTCCGGTCCATCAACACCAACATTAGACTCACCGACTGAGGACGCAACCGGCATCTATCTTAACAAAGATTGGTTGCTGCAAATGATGTGGGACGATGCCGATGCTGAGGATATATCTCTTTATACAGTATGGTTCTATGACCCGAACGTAGGCTGGATGGAACAAACTGACAGGAGTAGATACAGCATTGTCGGTTATTTTATGTGGCTTGGCTATACACTGGAATATGATACTACTTATTCTTGGTTTGTACGAAAGACTATAGATGAAGTCGATTATGATTCTGATACTTGGTCCTTTACAACAACTGTATTTGACCCGCCTGTACCGGGTGGAGGCGGTTTGTTTGGCGGTGGTGCTGGTGATGGCTCAGGTCCCCCGAATACCATGAAAACTTACAAGCGACTCGTAGCAGCAGCCAACAACAAAATCTGGTATGAGGACGTTTAACAATGGCAATAACACTGACAGACTCAGTTACATATAAGCGTTTGGTCGCAGCAGGAAATGACGAAATCTGGTACGAGGATATAGACGTGGCAGCAGGAACTATGGTAGAATTGACGGCTGCAACTGGTGACATTGATACCAGTGATCAGCTTATGATGTTTGAGGCATACCAAAAAGTATTTGTTGTAAACGGGGCAAATCTCAAGGTAATAGATTTTCTCAACACGAAATTGACTTGTGCCGCTTTGACCGATCCCCCTGCAAAAGGTGATATTCTCACCCAGGTTACGTCCGGTGCGGTAATGGTAGTAGATTTCGTGAATAAGGCTAAAACTGCTATCTATGGCTATGTCACGAACGGTACGTTTAATACGGTTGATAATGTGAGCAGCAATGACAGTGATGCTGATATGAGTCCAGCTACATTTGTTCCATCTGCTGTTACTGCTGGTCCCCATTGGTACGATTGGACGACGTATCCTGATACGGTGAAAGATGGTGTTACCAGGGATTATGGGGACCTACCGGCAAAAGCTTATATTGGGTGTTTGTATCTTGGAAGGCCAGTGCTCAGCGGCAACCCGAATACCCCGTTCCAATGGTACATGGCACGTTTCAACCATCCCTGGGATTTTGCCTATGTGTCTGGTGATTCGCTTACAGCCATAGCAGGTGGTGATGGTGACGCAGGCGAATTCGGAGATATAATTAGATCAATGATACCATATAAAGATGACTATATGGTTACGGGGTGTGCGAGTTCTATGTGGTTTATGGCTGGCGACCCAGCATCTGGTGGATATATCCGGGAACTCAGTCTCACCACCGGAATTTTTGGAGCGTCGTCTTGGTGTTTTGATCCATATGATAATTTCTATTTTTGGGGGGCGAACGGTCTCTATCGAACCACGATACCGGGATCACCTGTTTGCATTTCACGTCAGCGTTTGCCAAATCTCGTGAAAGATATGGACGCTGATACTTCCACTCATAGAATAACTCTTGCCTATGATAGATTCCGAGAAGGCATAGTCATAACCATTACGAAGTTATCAGATGGTACAAACAATAACTGGTTTTACAGTCCACTTGTAGCATCAGAAGGAAATGGTGCAGGTGGATTTTTTCCAGAGACATATCCTGATTCATGTGGTGTATACGCGATGTATGACTATCAGGCAAATAACGAAGACTACAAAGGATTGCTGCTTGGATGTGCGGATGGCTACATTCGGGTCTTTGATAGTAATGCAAAGAGTGATGACATAGGAGCGTCTGATCAGGCTATAAACAGTTATGTAACCCTCGGTCCAATTGCCATGTTCCAGGATGCAGGCGACCAACAGGGAAAATTCTCCATGTGTAATATCGTCACGGCTGGCGGAGGTGCTGGCGGCACACAGCCAGATTCGGACGACGTGTCATACAAGGTATTCGCAGATACTAACGCAGAAAAATTACTTGAACTCATGGTGGCTGATGGTACTCCTAAATTTGGTGGCACATTCACAGCACCTGGGCGTCGGTCATCTAATAAAAGTTTACACAGAGTTCTTGGTTCGTTTATCGGGTTCAAGTTGTCAAATACTACGCTTGATGAGTCGTGGTCATTTGAGAAGTTGATCGGGACCGTGGTGAAGTCTGGAAAGGTGAAAAGATAATGGCAAATAAAATGGTATCCCCAGTAGCAGTTGCAGCGTTTCGTAAGGCTTTAGAACAATACGCACCTGGCGGTGGATTTATGAGCGGAGTTGAACAGGGTCTCGCAAGATCACGCACAAAGGCAGTAAGTCAAGGGGCCTCCGCACTTGTAAGTGCTGGACTCGCCGGTACTACATCCATGGCTGGTCTCGGTAAAAGATTTGAGGAAGAAGTTGGAGCACCTACGAGAGCGTCGGCAGAGAGCCAACGTGTGCGTGAGTTATCCGGTATATGGCAGAATATAGCTGGTATGGAACAAGGTGCGTATGAAAATGCTATGGGCAGAAATTACCAGACTGCCTTGCAGAATCTATCTGGTCGTGATACGTTTGGGGCGTCGTCTTTTAGAAGTCAGGCACAGGCCCCGTCACCTGCTCAGCAACCAAAGCCAACTACCCATATAGGTAAAATACCTTCACCATTTGCTACGTCATCTGCTACCCCCATAAAATGGGGCACGCCTATGATAGGTAATCCAACAGTATTTGGCAAGGCCACGAGTGCGATGGTTGGTCCGCCCGTTCCCGCAGGATACAGACCCCCAAATCTTCAAGGACTTAGAAACACTATACAGCAAGCTTATCAGGCGTACAGATAATGCTCGTACCAAAGATAAAACACGGCGATTGGAATAGTGTAGACAGGGCGATCACTCTACTCGCTGGTCTGCGTCTTGGACCTGAATCCTCGCCCACGTTTTCGTCATTTGGTGTGTCTGGCCTAACAGCGTCCAGATTAGTGTCTACTGATTCTTCCAAAAAGTTAGCGTCTGTGGCTAATCTGGCGTCATGGATTGCAGGGACTACCAATGAGATAGATGTGGCTGATGACGGAGATGGTTCGGTTACATTGTCCTTAGCTGCTGGTGCTGCTGGAACGTTAGACCATAACGAACTGATTAACACACATAATCTCACAACAGACATAAACCATAATGCACTGACCAATTATGTCGCTAATGAACATATCGACTGGACAGGAGCCACGCAGGATTTTCTTACAACTGGATTTGGCACTATAAATGGATTGGTTCCGGGTACGGATGATACCTATGACCTCGGCAAAGAAGAAGTTGTCGGCGGGGGTGGGTATGAGCTTAAAGATACACAAAGTACCTATGCAGATGGCTCATCAAACTTCACGAATACCACTTGGGCTGGTCAGACTTTTACTCCCAGTGAAGATTATTCATTAGCAAAGGTTGTTGTATATCTATGGAAATCAGCCGGTGCGATAGGGGATATTGCGACTTTACACGTACAAAATACATCCGCTGGAAAGCCGACGGGAGGGGATTTAGCTTCTAAGTCAGTAGATATTAGTGGCTTAGGTACGTCTTTGCCCGGAACAGCCGTTGAATTTATATTTGATGCCCCAATTTCCTTAACAAATGGGACCATGTATGCGTTTTTCATCAGCCACAGTACAGGCTATACAATGAAAATAAGTGCTGGTTCCACAGGAACTGCATACACAGGCGGTACGCTTGTTTACACCTTAGATAGTGGCGGTAGCTGGACCATACTTTCCAGTTGGGACACTGTATTTTACTGTTATTCTTCTGCGGATACAACTGAATACACCCGTTGGCAAGACCTGTATCTCAGCGGTTCTTTGAAGGACGGAACAAACTCTCTTACTATAGCAAATCTCCAGTCCGCTTATGACCATATTCATAACCTTACCACGGACATCGACCACGACGCTTTGACTAACTTTGCAGCAAACGAACATTTCCTACAAACTGCAATCACGAACGTTTCAACTGCTTTGTCTACTGGACTGCTGAAAGTTACTACAGGTACAGGGGCTTTGTCTGTTGTTACTGACAACTCCGCAAACTGGAACACTGCTTATGGCTGGGGCAATCACGCATCGGCTGGATATGCTGTAGCGGGTGGGGCTTATCACGATGGGTTTTCTGATTTTGTGGCGAATGAACATATTGATTGGACCAACACAACAAATAATCTTCTGACTACAGGTAAGGGGACTATAGGTGGCGGAAGCAATCAAGTACAGTTTATAGTAAAAGCCAATGCAAGCCAGGCTTTGACTAACCCATTATTTCAGTTGCAGAAGTCTGATGGAACACCGTGGATAGAGATAACTACCGACAGCTACAAGAACATGTTTATAGGCGTAGATGCCGGTGATGCAAATACATTGGATGTTCCCTCTGCCGGATATGGCAACTTCAACATGTTCATTGGGTACGAGGCGGGGACAGCAAATACAAGCGGCTGGTTCAACACCGGTATTGGATACCAAGCTCTGTATGCTGTAACAACAGGTGATAGTAATTTTGCTATGGGTGCGTATTCCCTGTACTCATGCACAACTGGTGTAAATAACTTTGCTATGGGGGTCAATTCTCTATATTCCAACATATTGGGGGCAGGGTGCGTTGCTATCGGTGCAAACGCATTATATTCCAATACAGGTAATAATAACTTTGGAATGGGTTTAGCCGTTGGATACAAACTGACTTCGGGTGTTTGTAATACGATGATTGGTACAAATGTCGCCGCACAAACATCTACAGCGTGGGCTGGTAACCACAACATATTCATTGGCTGGCAAGCTGCCTATAACATTGCCTCTAACATTGATTACAATATCTGTATTGGGGGCAGGTCAGGGTATAACATTGCCGGTGCAAACAATGTATTTGTGGGCTACAATTCCGGCTACAATGCGACTGGTGCGAGCAATGTATTCATTGGATACCAGGCAGGTTACAACGAAACCGGCAGCAATAAACTTTACATTGAAAACAGTAATTCCGCTTCGCCGTTGATATATGGGGATTTCAGTACCAATCTTCTCAAAATCAACGGCTATCTTGAAGTCAATCAGGCCAGTACCTCTGCCGCAGTACCAGTAGCCAAACTAACACAGGCAGATGTAGATGATTCCTTTATTGACTATGTTGGAACCAGTGCGGCAGATGCCACCAAGAGCATATCGACTTGGACTGCGGGCAATTCAATACAGGGGTTTGTGAAGATAGAAATAAATGGCGCCTCTTACTGGATGCCATATTATGATGCACCAACGAGTTAAGGAGTTATAAACATGCCAGCTTTCAATTCGCCAAATTTACCAGCAAATAAACTCACAGAAGACCCCACTTCCGTATTGCAGCAGCAATTCCAGCAGACTTATGATTACCTTGCACAGCAGTATTCGCAAGAGGCGAAGAATCTCGAAAGTACGCCCATGATGGACGATGAATTCCAGTCTGCCGTGAATGAACTGAATTCAAAGTACACCATGATGCTGAATGATCACAGGTTCAAGGCGGACCAACAGCTTAAACAACTTAGCACGATAGACGAAATGATACAGGCTGGAAGGATTGATCCGTCTGCTGGCCAAGAAGCAAAGTGGAGGATGATAGTACCACGTGAAACGGCACAGGCAATGTTTCCTACACAGGCCAAACCGGAGGCGTTTTCCATAGGACACTTAGCTACTGATGCAGTCTACAACACAATTCAAGATTTCATAGGGAGTGCCGAAGATAGATCAAGACGTTCCCTTTTACAGCAGTATGTAAGATGGCGTGATTACGCTGCTTATGACGCCCTCAGTCCCATACAACAGAGACAATACGACCAGCTATGGGACGCTGCTATGGCTGGGTCAAAGAAGTACAAAGACTGGTTTGCCGATGAAGGACGTACTGCATTGGCCACGGAAGTACAAGCGATTAGATCGCCAGGTAAACTCGGCCAGGCTATGGCTAAAAAGATAACGTCGCCATTGGCACAAAGTATACGCCCTAAGATGTCCCCGTTTGCAAAAGCGGCATTGATGATACCGGCGGTTTCACTGTATACCATGAGCAAAATTGGCGATGCAAGACAGAGACTCGCTGCAAAACAACAAGGTGGTATCGAGAAGACACTCACGAAACAAGATCATTTACGAGAATACCGTAGGCTCGGCGGAAGCAAAACTACGGAAGGTCGTGCGTATGCAGACCGCTTTTTAATCGGAAAGGAATAACATGCCGGAAGATATTTATTCTTCTCTTGACGTTCAGGCCAATCAGCTTGATCCTTACGCATCACTGGACTTGATTGCAGAACTTCGTGATGTGCCAAAGCCCAAGACATGGGGCGAAGTCATACAACACGGCTTTGGTAATGCCGGAGTAGAAATGGTTCGTGGTCTCGCTGGTATTACTAAACTCGAATCTGAGGTGGGTGGAGGGTTTAGAGAATGGGCGTGGGAAAAGACGCCTCTGGGTAGGAAGCCTGAGTACCTACGTAAACTTGATGAAGGTTTGAGAAAATGGTCTGATGAGATGCTTACTGGTATCGAAACGTATTACGAAGAAAATCCAGAAGTAGCCATACAGACCGATCCTAACGCTGGCTTTTTTCAAACGCTAAAAGATTATGCGACAAATCCAAAGATGCTCGTGCAAGGGGTCATAGAATCAGCACCGTTGCTTCTTGAGGGCGCTTTGGGTACTGCTATAGCTGGTCCTGCTGGTAGCATAGCAATGATGGCTCAACCTGCTATGGGTTCCACTTATGCCAAAGCACGTAAGGACGGCACTGATCCATTACCAGCCTATGCTCAGTCACTTTTGACCGGGTACTGGGAGGCCGCTATCGAACAGTGGACATTTGGAAAGAAACTTGGATTAGCCAAACGAGCCGGAGAAATCATGGGGTCGGGGTGGAGGAAAGTCCTCTGGGAAGGTGCTAAGGCGGGATTTAGGGGAGCAACAGAAGAAGGTACACAGCAATTTAACAAGAATTTTTGGAATTGGGTATTCACTGACCGTAGTCAGAAATGGCTTGACGGAGTAGCACAGGCTGCTGGTGCTGGTGGTCCTCTCGAATTAGCTATGTCTGGTGTGTTTGCCGGTACAGGATACTCAGCGAACAAGGTTGGCAAACTTGTAGACAAACGGACCAAGCTCTATCGTTTGGCAAAGTTGAAAGCCCAGATTCAAGGTGATGTTTCACTCACTGATGAACAGCGTGCTGAAATAAACTCGGTCCTGGATGAGGTACAGGTAGCTGTAGAAGGCGGAGCCTTTGAACAGAGGGTTCCTCCTACGGAGGACATAGCTGAAAAGGTTTACATGAAAGGCTTTTCGGCGGCACTAACTGCTATCCGCAACAATGCGGACAATATGCTGGTAGGAGCTGGCAATAAGAAGAATCAGCAGATAGCAATGAAGCAGGACCTGGATCGTATCATAAAGCACTATGAATCAATTTCCGATACTGTTGCACAAAACGAAGCCAGTCTACCAGAGTTGAGTCAAATTCAGCAGTTGCTACCTGATTACAAAGTTGCTGTAGAAGCGTTCATAAGCAAGCCATCCCCAGAAGGCTTTGGGGCGATCAAAGAGATAGGGGATAGCATTGCGGAACTTGGTACGGCATACGGCCAAAATATCTCGACTGAGAGAGCCAAAGGATTAGGTGGAAGGATTGGTCCTCTTGGATCAGAGATAACTTCGTATTCTTCGTCATATCTAAGAGCAGCTATGATGAAACTCCCTGATAGCGACACAGACAGAAATCCCTGGGTGCGTCGTGCTGCTGAGACAGCGCCGTCTAATGAAGAACGTATCTTAATGGTGCAGTTCTCGTCTGGTCTTCTCACGGAAGGAAAAGAGGACCCTGCTGCTAAAGCCTATTACGATAAACTTTACGCACTACGAAAGGGATACAATAGACCTGCTGACTTCTGGGAGATACCAAGATGGATGGGCGAAATGGCTAATTTTGCCCACAACACAGATGTATATGTTGTGCGGGACATGGATGAAGCTAAACGATTCCTCGCTACAGCAGGCTATGGTACTATTGCTTTTAGTGCCCTTGACGTGAACCAGCATCTGATCAAGGATATAGCTGGTACTTATGGTGGAAAGATCGCTGTCGGTGGTTATGTAGCACCGGACAGCTTCAAGGATTATGCCAACGTAACTCGCTATGAGAACATGGAAGATTTTGCTAAAGATCAGGGAGTGGCATATCGGCCTGGTACTAACTATGGGCATTTCACCGGCACACGGACAATACCAAGACTCTGCTTATCAAAGGGATGCTTGCATAAGTGTGCGTTTTGTACGGTTCCAAAGGGAGTAACGGAGTTATCACAGCAGGCTATAGATTCACAGGTAGAATCTTTTCGTGATCTTGATGCCGAACTCGTTTATTTGGACGATAAGACTTTTGGGCAGGCTCCAAATTCACAACGTCTAATTGAAATCTATGAAAGGCTCAAGGCACAGAACGCAAACTTTAAGGGGTTCATAGTACAAACCACTGCTGCCCAGATGCGAAAAACGAGCGTGAAGTTTTTGAAGGATGCCGGTATCAAGTTTGTGGAACTTGGTGTAGAATCCTATAATGACTCAGTTCTCAAATCTATGCACAAACCAGCAAGTGAGAAACTGATAGATGCGGCAGTGGCCAAATTGCGTGAAGCTGGTGTATCGTTTGTTCCCAATATAATGATAGGTTTGCCGGGAGAAAATGCAGTTACTTATAGACGCACTCTGGATTTCCTGCGGGAAAATTCAGACATCATTTCTCACATCAATATCTATAATCTCGCCCTCTATGAAGGTACGGAGTTGAGCGACGTTCTCGAATCCCAGGACGCTGGTGATGTGAACGAGAATCAAATAGCTAAGTCATTTCACAAGGACCCACAAATCGTCATTGACTTTGCCAATGAAGCTTACAAGCTGGGGATGGAGTTACTCGATAGGAAGACACCCCTTGATGAGGGCTACGAGGAACAGAAGAAATTAGAAGCCGGTAGAATCACATATGAAAAACTGCTTGAAGAAGCAATGAATGGGGATGAACTTGCTGTGTGGCGTATTCAAAGCGGATTCTTTGAAGGCGGCAGTAGAGAAGGAGAGGACCCGACACGCCCGGCGTCGCCGGAATCAAAGGTTAAGATACACTACCTCGCTAAGAAACTTGGCATCAAGGGGGATGAACGGCGTGATCTTATGGAGCGGGCTGTTGGTAAGCGAAGTGCCAAGAACATGACCAAAGAGGAGGCTGATTTTCTCATAGAATTTCTGTCGGATGAGATTAGACATAGAGGTCTTCCACTTACTACCGGCGAAGAATTGGCAGAGCACGTGCAGCGTACCACTGGTGGCAAAGTTATCCGTGGCGTTGCTGGATTAGATAAGCGGGGACTCTCCCGTATGCTCGATGGGGTTAGAAAAGGCATATCCCATTATTGGCAGGGTCTTCGCCGTATAGAACGCATGTTTATGGCATTTGACGGAATGGAAGTAGGCCCAATTTATAATTCAACATGGGTTCCAGTAAGTCGGGCAGCCCTGCTTTCATCAGAGAAACGTGCTGGTAGAATAAACACGTTCATTAACGCCGTTGAAGAATTAGTGGGGGGTAAGAGCGAAATAGCTGAGTTTGTTACAAAAGAACGTCAAGTAATTGCAGAGGCTACTGATACCGACCCCGCTATAGAGTTGTCATCATCCGAAAAGGTAGCAGTTTACATATACTCGCGGAATGAAAACGCTACTACTCACATGATGCGTGGTAACTTTGGAGCTTACAAGAATCCAGCAGAAACACTCATAAAAATTCTCCAATCTCTTACGCCGGAAGAAACTGCTATAGGAGATTGGATCATAGAGGATATGAAAAACCAGTACGATAGAATCAACGAAGCTTCTAAAATCGCTCTTGGAAGGGAAATTGGTAAGGAGGATAATTATTTTTCTCTCTATCTAAAAGATGTGGGTGATGAATTTCAGCCAGATTTCTTAGCCGCTCTGATGGATCAACATGCAAAAGGGCTACCACTTGAGATCGGCGAAACTAAAGAGCGTGTGAAGGGTGCTGGTCAAGTAATACGTCTGGATGCGTTTGCAAACTACATCTATCATGTAAATAGAGTAGAGCAATTCATAGCTATGGCTCCGGTAGCGAAAACAGTGGGAGATATACTCAAGGATAAGAAGTTTCGCAAAGCAATAAGTGACGCTACTCACGGCCACGGTCCCAGGATACTCGACGCTTGGCTACGGCACTCTATTCTTGGACACGCCGTAGAAAATTCCAGTTTCACTGGAAAGCTGCTTCTCACGCTACGGACAAATGCTATGGTGTATTTGCTCGCCGGTAAAATACCATCAGTGATGAGGCAGATGGTATCAGCTTTTCCCGGTGTCGCTTATCACCCTTCTGCCCTCGCAAATTTTGCTACGCAGATCGCAAAAGGTGTTGATCCACGATACTATCGTAAATTACGAGATCGTGCGTTCTCCAAATCTGCACTCATGCGAGTTCGTAGCTATGATCGTATTGAACAAACCATAAGGTCGAGGACGAAAGCTGAGCAAGCCATGCTACGAAAGCAGCCGTGGTCGTCAAAGGCATTGGCGATGATTAGATGGAGCGATAGAGTAACTACGGTTCACGTGTGGAACGCCAATTATGACGCTGCCCTTGAAAGCGAAGCCGTACAGAAGCAGTATAATCTTGATGGATCAGAAGAATCAGCCATAATGTTCGCTGATATGGTCGTATCACGCACCCAACCTATGGCATCAGTGGAACACTTACCCGACTTTTTCCGTGGTGGTCCCATCGAACGCCTCTTAACTACATTCCAGAATCAGCCGAATCAGAATTTCAATTTCTGGATACATGATATTTATGAGGCACGAAAACATGGCAAGATCAACAATACCGCATTAGCATATCGTGTTCTCACGTCTTACATTATACCTGCTATGGTATTTGGTATGATAGGCCGGGCCGATCTACCGAAAAACTGGAAAGACGTACTGTTTGATCTCGCAGTATATCCACTCGGCTCGCTGTTCTTGGTTGGCAGGATATTCGTGAACGCTCTCGAAGGAATATCTGGCGGAGGCAGTGTTGAGCAACAGGCATTTAATGAGGCACAGAAAGCTTTAACTGCTATCGTGAAACTGGAACCTGGGAAGGCAGTGAAGCCGGGGCTGAAAACCGTGGGTGCTCTCACTGGTGTGATACCTCATCAAGCGATAGTATCAGCCGAAGGAGTATACGATCTCTATGACGGATCGACTAACGACCTACGAAGAATAATCTGGTCCGAATGGTCACTGGAAAAATACGGTTTCGCTGAGAAAAAGGGCAGAAAAAAGGAAAAGAGAAAGTTGAGGTTCTAATGGAAGACCACGATCTCCTCATAACGCTGAGTGCTAAGGTAGACTATCTTACTACTATGATCAGTAATCATTTGAAGCACCACTTCGCTATGAATGTTGCACTGATGGTAGCCACCATATCGACGCTAACCAGCCTGATTATCGTTCTGATCAGATGATTTGCCGGTAAAGCGGCACAGCCAATCGTAACACTCATCAGACGTGATCAGTCTATGAGGAGTACACAGTGGAGACGCAGAGGTGTTCCAGTATAAGTGTAACACATGGAATGGTGCTCTCTCTATTCCGGAAAGTTTGCTGTAATCATCCTGGACACGTTTGAATTCCAACATACGCCACTTACTGTAATACGCCAAACATCCGGCATTATCCCATATCATGGGTAATGCCGGTTTGTCTGTAAAATCCAATCTTACTCTTGTCTGTGGTCCTGCAAATGTCCTAAGTATTAGGAGTTTGCCGCCAGCAAAACTCACCTCTATTAATTTGTTATCCATTAGCCCACTTCCCTGATAAAGTCTTCCAGCCACTTCATAGTGCAATAGAGTCTACGATGGCGTCTTGCCACTTTGAGTCTTACCTTAGTCCCGTGATTACTTATGAGACCCCTCCTGTACCAGTGGCGTATCGCAGCATGTGAGTACAGCCTACCTGTCATCTTTTCTATCTTTAGTGGCAACTCTGAGATTTGATAGTATTCTTCGCCCTTAAAGTGCGACATTGTCTTGCCCTTTCAAAAGTCTGTATATGACAGGGTCATCACCCTGATACAATCTACTTTCACTTTTATCCCCTATCCATTTACTCCACGACGGTTTACCTTGTAACTCCCTGTACTTATAGCCGTGTCTAACAGGATCGGGGAAAACCGCTATGAACCAACACTTATCGTATTTTGATTTTACACGAACTATCCATCCAGCCCACCCCCTACGAGGTCCTAAGTGGGTATAGTCAAACCCACCCAGGACCTCTACTATTCCATCCTGTAAAGAACGCACGACTCCTGGACATTTCACATGCTTCTCTATCCAGTCCAACAAATTTTGTCGTGTTCTTATTATCATCCTTCCGAATCCTCTCCATCCGTCTTGGGCATGGAAGCGGTCAATACTCCCACTTCCTGTGGTGTGTAGTCCCCAGGACGTTTTAAGAACTGGCGACCAATCAGGGTTCCAGCACCGAGAGAGGCAAATACGCCCAAGAGACTATACGGATTGTCCTCGCTACCAACGATCAGGTCCTGTAATTGCTGCGACTCGGCAATAGCAACTTCTATAAAACCGAGGGCATCCTGGTACTTAAACTTATCGTCCTGTGCCACGCGCAGCAGATCAATTTGCGTATCACGATGCTTTATAATGATCTCGTCCTTAATTCGCTGTGCGTCACCGAGTGATGGGACCTGGCCAACGTCTGCTACTGGATTATCTGGCCCGATATAGTCCACTGATCGGGGCGGGATCGTGGCAGGTGTAACTTCGTCCAACAAGCTCCTACACCCCACGACAAGAATAATAGTTATTGCCAACAAAATAATCAATACTTTCTTCATTACTACACCCTTTCATATTACCTTCCAAAGATTTTTTCTGTTACCCACTTAGCAAGTCGTATGCCTTGATAAGCTTTACATCGTCTAAGTCCTATTGTCATGCGTCGGGCAACCACAAGCGGGCAAGCGGTGAGTATCCACTTACCAAATTGATCCTTGATGCCCGGTTGCCGTCCACTTTCTTTGCACCACACCACCCACGCATCATACAACTCATCGGCTACGGCAAAGTATTCGGCGTTGTCCCCAGGCGGAGCCAACTCACAGCAATCGGCCACAAATCCGCTAACCGGCATCATTAGTTCCTTCATCTGCCTATACACAGTGTGGGACGATGGTGGAATAGTGAATATCTTATTCTGCCTTAGCCGTCTTAGACCATTAAGGGCAAAGTTTATCATTCCACCCTCTGATGCTACCTGTGTCAACCTACTCTTTAGAGAGAAATCTTCCCTACCGACATAGGAATTGGCAAATGTTATAACGTTTAGCCTGGGTTCGAGTGCGTTTGCTTGATCCGGTATGTTGGGCAAGTCATTCATGGCTATGGTAAACCTGCACGTCAACTGGACATTAGGCAATGCCGTTAGAAACTTACGCTCTACGCATACTGGGTCACGGCCTACGATCTGCAAAATCTTCTCCAACGCTGATGCAGCATCTTTACGGATGCACACCCGTGCGTCGCCTAATACCACTGCCAGTTTACCGATAAGCGGCTGATAACCAAACTGTGTTGCGAGGGATTGGAAGCTCGTAGCAGTGCAGACTTGATGACCGAGAGTAGCGACGAGTGCACTAAGAACCGTACCTTTCCCTGATCGTGGTCTGCCATGAAATAGCATAAGCTTCTCCATACTCATATCAGGTATGCAGTTATACCCGAACCACTCTGCAAGCAGGTCTATCTTCTCCGCTTCATCGTCGAACACATCACGAAGATAGTCTTCCCACAACTTTGATCCTGCATCCTCATTGAAGTCGTATGGCAGTTTGTGAAAGTTGAAGTAGGCAGGTGTATGATCTCGCATGACCACGTTACCCTTGATATATTCGGAGACATCGAGGATACCGTTGTTGAATACTATAATGTCGTTAGGACTGGGACTCGTGGTTTCATCAAGCCATCGCGGGGGGTCTTTGCTTATATTGCAATAGGCACTTAGCGAGTCTATTATGTCGCTCACTTTTGCCCTTGTTGCCTTATACGGCTGGATGTCTACGAGTCCTTTTGCGTTCACTGCTCTGAATTTCTTTCCTTCAAGAAAACGGTAAACACTACCACGGAATTCTTCCCTGTCAAGCTGTTCGTAATAACCACCTTGATAATCAATCCACTGGCCTTTATAGCACCTGGTCGTGAGTACGCCGTTAATCGTCTTTTCTTCGTCGAGCCATCGCTTACCGATAATAGATGCGATGTCACTCTCGAATATATTTGGGTCATCAGTTTCGTCCTGATTATCCTGTGCCCACTTTAAGAATTCATCAAGTGTAAGATTGGCCTCTTTCTTCCACATACGCAGGTCTTTATATTGATCTGGTGGAAGCAGCTTTGCTATTCCTTTCGTACACGATATGAGGGTGCTGAAAGTCGCTTCCATGCCCTCTTGACCAGCACCCCCGTCATTCTCTCCCATTACGACTACACAACGGCCTTTCAAAACTCCCTTCAACAATTCAAGTTTGCCCTTTGCAGACGGTCTCCCTACAGCAACAAATCCTAAATCCATAGCCGCAGCAACATCTGAATGTCCTTCCACCACCAATACCGGATGTTCAGAAGGGGGCAGGATCATCCCTTTGCGATTCACTTCACCCTCCGGTTTGAGAATGTGTAGGTAGCCACTATCAGCTATCTCAGTCCTTGATCCTTCCGATATTCTACTGCACACTACGGCAGGTGGATCATGCGGATTAGCAGCCGACACCAAACACCAATCTGGCTTTCCGCAAATGGGACAAGCGATACCCGCCCTTTGTACTCGTACCCAATTATGTCTTCCGGGTTCGTATTGTCGTTCGTTCCCGGTGTAATCTGGGTTGAGCACAAAGGTTAAGCCTCTTTTGGAGCCTGGGATCATGGTCTTTTTGCCGTTGGGGTGTCGCAGGACTATGCCTATTACATTTCCACACTCGTCACGTTCGGGGAATGTAAATGCCCCAGAGTCTGGTGAGAACCCTATACCTAACAATAATAGGGACTCAGAACTTACGCCGAGATCAGCAGCCAAAGCATCCACCATTGCCAATGATAAGATGTTTGACGAGAAGATGTCATTTCGTTGTGATAGGGTAAGCTCCACGTTGGCTCCTTGCTGTTTAGAATTTCATGGCAAGCGTTGTGATCGCCATTTCCTTCACGTCGTACCAGTCTTCGTTCGTGAATTCACCCAGTTCACGCCCGCTACTTATACTCACTTCCCGGACACTTTCCAACCACATCTCTGCCAACTTGCTATCTGTAACATCAGCAGACCTCGCCTCACACACGGCAACCCACGCCTCTTGCTTAGTACAGCTACCTTGACTTACAGTAGTTGTAGCGGGCACATCCGGGACCGAAGGAAGTTCGGAGATAGCAGCAGAATCTTTCGGCTTTCTACCACGCTTTTTAGGTTTGTTAGTAGCAGGAGCCTCAGCCGATGCTTGGGCAGGGACCTTAGCCGGTGCTTGGACAGGGGCAGGAGCCTTAGCCGGTGCTTGGGCAGGGGCCTTAGCCGGTGCTGTACGCTTCAACATAGCTGCAAATGCGGCGTCGATCTTTGCCAACTCAGTGTCATCGAGCTTGCGTACACCTGTTCCAGGTACGGCATCTGCCGCATCAACCCAATCGGCCTGCAACTTGGTGACACCTTCATACGTGTGATTTGCCACTCTCATCTGCACCACTGTGTCGGACAAATCAAGTTCGTTGAGCGATCGGAATGACAGACCATCCCACCCTGTAGCAGCCTTGATCTGCTTTACATTCAGCGTCTCACCGTTTTTACCAAACATGACAAAATATGCAGTGAGTTCATTTTCCTGCATATCAGTCCAGTTTACCCACACACCTTCGTCAGCATCCCAGATTTCTTCGGCCACAAACTTTGCAGACCATTGCGGGAAACCGTTTTTCGTCAGGCTAACGCCATGATCAATAACCTTACCTCTAAATGTACCTTCACGATCTACGAGCATTTTATTATCCCCTAACAAATTGGCATTCACAGGGTTTTCGTTCGAGTCCATTTGGGTCTATGACGTAACCCTTTCCGTCGCAAACCTCACAAGCTTCTTGTTGCATCCTAATTATTTTCTTGAATTGTTCTGCCCTAATGAGTCCTACCATCTTTTCATTCGCCACTCGGTTACACACAGCAATCTTGAGCGGATCACCGTGGCACTTCTTGAATTTAAGCTTAGAACCGCACGGGCAAAAATCGTTTCTACCGGGCTTGTCTGATCTTACTAATTGAATTCCCATCACTCAGTCTCCTTGTATTCTTGCGGGAATAGAAACCTCCATATCGAATCATTGTCTCTGCTATTGTAGGACACCACGGCAGCGTCATCACCGAGTGTGCGTGACTTCGCTCGGAAGTATAACTCTGGCTGTGTATAGATTGCCCTTTCAGTTGCACCAGCAATCTTCTTGTCTTTCACAAAAGCATCGTGGTAGTCGATGCGAAAGATATGGTCGGCCCACTCACAGTACAACGCCTCGATAGACGGTTTACCGACATACAGCCGTGGCCCTTCACGCAGGTAGTCTTCGCCACCGGGGTTTGAAATCCTATTTGGCAATGACTGGCAGATTATGATGATGTTTTTCCCACGCCGGACAAGCTCATCACAATCAGCCAGTATAGCCTTCATAGCGTCATACAGGTGATCGAATCCTTTATTGTATCCGTAGCTATGAATGTTTACCGCTCTACTGTCTTTGCCTGCCGGTATGGTCATTACCACATACTCAGACGCGAGGTCCTGTAAGACCGTAGCCGTGTCTATAACAACGGTCTTAAAGTCGTCGTACATAGAATAATTCTGCAACGCTGACCTTACGTCGGCATAAGTAGTTACGCCCTGGACGTACTGTAGTCTTTCCCCGGTAATCGGGTTAGCGAGTTTTCTCCCACCGTCATCGAGTCCTATGAAGACCGCATTGGGGGCCATAGACGCTAAGTTCGTTTTGCCGATGCCAGTATCGCCATAGAGTATTACCTTTTCACCATCATTGTTGTTCCACGTACCCACGCTAAAGCTCTTTGTGGGAGCAGGTGTTGGATCGGGAGTCCTCGCTTTCGGCATAGCGGACTTCGGCATGGAAGGCATAGAAGGCATGATCTGTTGTTTCTTTTTTGATTTATCAATCACTGGTTCTCCTTTCAAAGATACTACGGAATCCAGAGGGAACACCGCCCTCATCTAAATCAACATTATTGTAGCACAGGTCGAGGTACGGACATTTGTACGTCGCCTCACACGCATGTTCGTTTTTCCACCATGAGTTGGTTCTACTGAGAAATTTTACTGTATTCAGAACAGAAAAGATTTCTTGTTCCACACGTGCTATATCAGCGTCAGTCCTTGATAATAGCCGCCGAGTGAAATACTTATACGGTTCTTGACTAATCTCAAACCGTAGTCTCGCCCCGAACATACCTATGGTCTCCCTAATGGCGTATGTTCCATCCTTAGCACCGGGCTTTATCTCTGCCAATTCACTGTCTACTCGTATGGGATCGCCTTCTATTCCAAAAGCGACCCCACAGTATTCTCCTGATCCCATAAATGTTTTGCTGTCACCCTGTGACAAAAACTTCGGCCTAATCATAGGCTTATGCCAAGCATCCAACATAATATCTGAGATAAGCGGATCAGTGGACTTGATCCCAAACTTCTCAAGCTCACCGTCCTTCTGCAATCGCCTTGCTGCATACGGATATAGTGTCGTCTGCACATCGAGCTTTAAGTGGCTCCAATAACGCGACTCTGGCGATAGGTCGCTACTCGTAGACTTGTGCTCTGGAACGACGATCTGTCCATTTGGCATACGCATAAGCTTATCAATTTTGCCTACCAGCCAAGCATCACCCACTGGCATACCACCGGGTTCGAGAACCCTGATCTTGAAAGGTATTTCTGTAGATATGACTTCACCCTCATCGTCCTGGTACAGCCAATTATAGGCTATGAGGCTGTTCATAAGCACGGCACGTTCAGTTTCCCATGCTTCTCTGTCTTTTCCGTCCGGGCAATTCGCATAGGCATTGTTAAGGAACCTGAGTACCGCTTGTGTCATATCGTCGGGAAGTACGTTAGTCCCTTGACACAACGGGCACTCTAAGTTGTGTTGTTTACCGGCACATTCTGGGCACTCTGCCCCCGGATGCAAGGCGTTTATCTCAAGAACCCTGTGCCAATTTGTGCCCATTCTTAGAACATCACTGTCCTCATCCGGCACTATACCACGCACATACCTGTTGTGGCAACGTTCGGAACACGCCTTAAAATCGGCCATAAAAGAAGCACTTATGTGCCACGACCTATTGCGGGAATTTTCCATAGTATTTCTCCATTATAGCTTCGAGTTCTGCTATACCGTGTACTATCATATACACACCGTTGTTTTTCTCAACTACTTCCTTCCGTTTTTGTTGGTCCACCGATAGCGACCCGCCCCTTCCTCGTTTCGCTTCGATCTCAAGGTGTGTACCGTCAGCAAACATTCCCATTATATCTCCCGCACCGGTTATGCCGTACCGGTAGAATTTTCCAGGAGAAACTTCAAATGCCCCGTTGTTCAGACGATCCACTGCTAAGCGTCTGGTCTTACACCAGTGCAACACTTGCTTTAGAACCTCTGCTTCTGGAAGATCGGGGACGGGCACTATAGGCGTGGTTCCTATAGACCCGTCTTTTCTGCCAGTATCAGGCTTACGATCTTCTCGAATAGCGTTTATGACTTCTGCATATCCTGCGAAAGTCTGCTTTTTGGTATGGCGTCTACTCATGTGGTGGTGTAGTCCCGAAGGAATTTTATGTATTCCTGCAAAAAGCCCAGATAGTCCATAGCCATATCCAAATCGTCTTGTTTTTCGTTAGCATTGGACCGCAATGTGGCACTTTTTATTGACAGACCAACAAGCTGTCCTACTTCCATAGGCGTGAACCCACGCAAAATTTTCTTTTCTTGAGTTACTAATGGCGACGGCATAGTTTACTCCTATTTCTTATAGACCTTTGAAATCTCCCCCTCGACACCGAGAGGCAGACCCTCTGCCCATTCAGGCGTGGTAGTCATTATTTGTTTCATGCGTTCGAGTTCATATTCAGCTTTTGATTCTTCTGCTATTCCAACTAATTCATCATAGCAGTGAAATATGATTCTTGTTCCACGATACTCACATTGCAACAACCAGTATACCAATAGATCACGCGATACCGATTGCACGATATTCTCGGTGATCGACCCGCCCCACAAAGCACCCCATAGGTACTTTATAGTACCAGTTTTGTCAAGGTGGGCGTGACGGTAGAATAGATTTCTACCAGACGGCAGTGTTAGAACAACTGTTCCTCTCGTGTTGGTAAACTTCATGCCCCCGTAAGAAAGTTCTTTGCCCGGATATTTTATGACCAATCTAAACTTTGATTCGACATCACCCCAGAACTCCGGTATTTTACAGTAGGTCTTACGATAGGTACTAATAAGTGTCTCTATGAACGGCACAGTGAATTGCCCAGACTCAAATGATGGTCTTAATTCCTCATTAGAATAGCACCGATCATAAAACTTGGATGCACCCATACCATAACCTGCACCAAGAATGGCGTCCTTTCCAAACCCCCTACGTATATTTAAGAGATCAGCGACGGGCTTTGGGTCGTCGTTAGTAGGTTTGCGAACCGGCGATCTAAAAAGCACGGTTGCAAATTGACTGTAGATGTCCTCGTTATTTGCGAACCCGGCTATTAAATCATTCTGTCCTGCCAACCACGCTAACACACGAGCTTCTATTTGTGCTGAATCGGCTATAAGCAGCATGTGTTCTGGTCCAGCACTTAAAAGATTTCGCACTTTGCTAATCAATGGGTGATTCCCGCTACCAGCCCTGCCCCTGCCGCCGAGATTTGTGAGATTTATGCCCTCGCCCCCGCTCCATCTGCCAGTGTGACATCCATAATAACGCAGTGGTACTCTAAGCTTACCGCCAGAACATTCTGCCTGATTTCTCATGCTTGCGATCCGCTTAGTGTGCGACGGCCATGATCTAACAGCCTGCCGTGCTTCGCATAAGGCACGTACTTTAGGATCAGGGTGTTTCAACAATTCTTGAAACTCTACATCGGACTTTGCAAAGCATGGGGTCAGACCTCTCTTTCCATGTTTCGTAGGTACATGCTGATCATCTGGCAGAGCAGCTTCGAGAATGGCTGCAAAGGAGTTGTTCCCGCTTATGTCCTCGTGGCTGTGACCACAAGCAAACAATTTGGTCAACAACAGTGCGTCCATATCGTGCCCAAGCTGCTTTGCCAAATGAAAGTCGAATGTAAATGGTGCGTTCAAGTATAATCCAAGAGTGTGACGGGCAAGGGCTAACTCCATCTTTGGATTTGTTAGCAATGGAAGCAACCGTAAAAAAACTTCGCTCTCAAGAACTATGTCATTCTTACAGTAGTTTCCCAATGCCGTCCTTTTTTCTTCATTCATATCCGACAGATGAAAGCCCTTGAAATCTTCTGTGTTCCCTTTTACTCCTATTTCAAATAGCTTAGCAAGGTCTTTTAGGTGATGTCTCATCCTTGAATCATAGTAACGAGCGAGGTCTTGTATATCCACCACGTAAGGTGGGTCAATTTCAAATTTCTCTTTGAGTATCGTGATGTCAAATTTTGCGTTAGCTACGATTATGGTAGCCCTCTCAAGGTCTCTACCTGCGGTTTTTTGTAGAGCACGTACTATCGTGGGAACATTGTGGTTAAACATGGGAGCAAATCTATCTCCCATATTCCATGCTGTGCCGATCCCGGTAAACTCAAATCGTTTATCTGTTATAAACTCTATCGTAGACAGCCTCGATAACGAGTACTCAGTATCGTAGTAAACCTCAAAGTCAAGCACCAACAAATCAGTAGGCCAGCCTATTTCTTCAAGAATGTTCACACAATTTTGCATCTGCCGTCCCCGGCCTCCACACTTCGTGTCCCGTTACCGTGAGTTTTACCTTGACCTTGCAAAACTTACACACGTGGTTGTATGTGCCCGGTGCATATACCATGCTTTTACGCCCCCATTTTCTACATGCCGGGCAATTATAATGTACTGTCGCCATCCGCCTTTTCTCCTTCCGGCTCGATCTGTTCTGTTTCTTTCGGCTTAGATTCTTCGGGCTGTTGCTGGACCATCGGAACGCCACGACTATAACACGAATCACAGCAGTCATGGGCATGACCAACAGGAAGCACGGACTTACAGTACGAACATTTGTCGTCACTTTTCTTCACCAGACGATATTTGCATACGCTACCTACTATCATATAAGCGTCAGTACCGTACCTCGCAAATTCTTGTAGCTCTGCGATCTGTGTGTTTAGTTGTTCTATATGCTTATCAGAACCAAAATGTACCAGCCACAGTGTTCGTATCAGACTACCAACAAATTCCAGCAGGCACGAATCCTCGTTTTTATAACGTGAGTAGCCGTCTGTCGAGTACAATGGTAGTCTGCTGAGGTCGAGCGACCTACCGGGGTATACAATACATCTAAACTTGTTCAACATGTTACGGGTATACCCTGATTTCACCTTCCCGATTAGATCGGTGATTGCAGTTTCAACTTTCAAATTTGCTTTTAGCACCAATCGTTTACGGTCCATGTCGCCAAAGCTAACTGATTTTCCCATAGCGATCCTCTTTTTTAAGCTTCTTCATTTCTTCGCAGAATTCAGGGTGCGTTATTTTACCCAATGCGAGTTTCCACCGCAAATCTTCTTCTTCCCGGCTTACTAAGCACGGCCTACGTTGTGAACCCTTACCCATGTGTAGCCCCAGGCAGCAAGTTAGTCCGGAAGTAATCAAAATATGAGAGGCCGTGTTTCTTAGCCTTAGCGTGTTTCCAACCTGATTCAAACTCTGCTCTACGTATTTCGGCCACGGTCTGATCATGCCGTTCTCTAAGGTATCGCAACAATAGTTCTGCTTCTTCCATCGAATCACACTCATGGCGGAATAAATAAGTCGAATGAAATTTTTCGTCAAACGGCAGATCAGTGACTACATACATCACTACTGTTGAACCTTCACGCTTAAATCTTATGTCGTGATGGGCTAATTCACTCATCGCACTCTCTCCTTTTTGAAACTCTTTTTATGATATGGCTCACCTTTTCCGCACGGCATTATTTCGTGGTAGGGTAGACCATCCAGTATTACAGCCGCCGATAGGATAGGACGCTCTTTGCAATGTTTGCCGTAAGCAAACTGGAACGCATCTACATCTATTCCACAGCCAACGTCAACGGCAAATATGCGGCACAGGGGGTTGGCCCTCCACTTTATACCCGCCCTACTATGGCAGTGCCCCATGACCACCGGCATCAGCATCTTGCCAGCAGTGTTCCACGCTGGATGAGTACCGCCTTGTGCTGTGCCGTGGAAGTAGTATACGCCGTCAATGATATGCTCGTGCATCCAATCCCACCCCGGAGTTCTCCATACGTCTTCATAATCACGGAGAAAACGGGATGGTATATTCACTGATTCCGCCAACCGGATCACACGCTCGTCGTGATTACCGATACATACCTTTGCCTCTGGAAATGCTCTGTACCATCGTTGTATGCTCTGCTTAGCAAGGGTATACTCATCATCTGGTCCGGGACACATCGGGTTATTGGCGTGAAATGATATTGCCTGAAAATCGGCCACATCACCCATGAACACCACAGTATCACACCGCCATTGCTTATACAGATCACGACAAAAGCTCAAGTAACCCGGATGTTCTACTGGGCAGTGCAGATCACCTATTGCAAGCACTCTACTCATTTGGTGTCCCCTTTGTGAATAACACAGGCATACCGTGTCCTCTGGCGTAGTCGATTTCGACCTGCATACCGTGCGATATTTGCTCCTCGTTGTACACGAGCACCAGATCACAGCGGTCTATTATCACGCAGTCGATGTCAAGAATTTGAGTCTCGTCAAGATAGCCGTGGTTATACGCCAACATCACAAATTCATCATGCTCTCCCGGCACATAGAACTCTACAGGACCTGATTCACATAATACGTCATCGAGCATACACTTCCATTCTTTAGCTATCCGTACAGCCTTCTTGTTGTTGGCTTCCATGTCTTGTATTGTCGCATCCTTGCCTTTCTTACCACGGATGGGGTGACTAAAATAGACTCGCATGTTATTCTCCTTTCGGGGAATCGGCATAGCCTATGATTTCTTCTGGATAGATGATTATCCCTGATTTTCCGTTGCCGACATTCGCCACGAAGAAATCGTGGCAATCCGATAATGTCTCCTCGATCACGGCATACCCTTGCTTTTTTAGAGCTTCTACAAGACCATCGGCGACACTGTTCTCAAATTCCACAATCACTTTGTCGCCCTTTTTCAAAGCCTCCACTGAGAAACTCGCTGTGGGTATTGGACCCGGCGTCAGGCTGTCCATAAACTCCTTATCATTCTCTATGTAAGTCTCGATCATACGAGAATGATAGTGTGGCATGTCGTCAAGTGTAGGCGGAAGAACGCCAGCAGCTATCATAGCCTCATAGTGCATGATAAACTGTGCGTTCACGGCTATTGCCGCCAGATGATCCTCGTCATTTTTACCTGCCTTGTATGCCATCAAGTGCCGGGATAGAGACGCGATACATCTACTGATCGGTATACCAGCCTCCCAATTACGTTCTGAGTATTTCTCTGCCCCAAGTGCCATCCACTTGCCAATTCTTTCTTCTGCAAAAGGCGATACGAGATCAGGCCGTGGCTTTCCTGTAGCGGCATCCCTTACCGCTCCCGTTGCAAATTTTTGTCTTGTTCCGCTATCGTGCATCGTTTAATTCTCCATCATAATTATTATTATAAACTTTGGAGCGGGCGAAGGTCCTTTAGATGACTCAAGTTTTGTCTTGACCTGCCCGCTCCCGTGTATCGTCTCGCAGTGAGGCATAGCTATATACCAGTGCATCACCATGCACCCACGCATTGCCATACACCTCTGCATTGCCGAACACCCACGCATCGTCAAACACCCAGCAATTTCCCTTGTGTGATAGGTTGGATTCCCTCTCTATCCAACCACCGAGGTCCCCAGCTTTGACACTACCAAAACCACGTAGTGCTCTGATTCTGTGAAGGATAACTCCGTTATCCAG
>Ga0180437_10001322_pt1 | contig 42870 bp, 37 predicted proteins | sample SS_ome_4_FD_132410 | JGI IMG/M metagenome (GOLD analysis project Ga0180437, IMG submission 132410) | Hypersaline lake sediment archaeal communities from the Salton Sea, California, USA - SS_3_D_1 metaG | ecosystem: Environmental > Aquatic > Non-marine Saline and Alkaline > Hypersaline >...
AGAAGAGTTGCTCTTACAAAATATTGCAGAAAAGGTGGTAGGACAACAGCGGCTCAGCTTAGAAGAGGGGCTTTATCTTCTTGAAACTCCACACCAAGAAGAGCTTTTTGCCCTGGCAGACTTTGTACGACAACAAAAAGCAGGTGATGTTGTCAGATATACCTCTACACTCCATCTCTATCCGACAAATATGTGTGAAGTACAATGCCCTTTTTGTTCTTTTTATGCCAAAGACGACAAAGGCTATTTCAACACCCCCGAGATGCTCGAAGAAAGACTTGTAGAATCATTGCCCTTAGGAATCTCAGAAGTACATATTGTAGGAGGGCTCTATCGAAAATGCGACCTGTCCTATTACCAAGAGCTTTTTAGAAGACTTCGCAAACGCTCTCCCAATATCCATATCAAGGCACTCACAGCAGTAGAGATAGATTTTCTAGCGCGTCTACACAACATGGAGCACCGTGATCTACTCGCCTGCCTTATTAAAGAGGGCCTTTCCTTTCTTCCCGGTGGAGGTGCTGAAATTCTCGATACAAAAGTTCGCGCCACTATAGCACCAAAAAAATCTTCGAGTGAAGAGTACATAGCAATCCACAAAACTGCTCACTCTCTTGGACTTTTTTCCAATATCACCATGCTCTTTAATCATATCGAAGAAAACGAAGATATCCTTATCCATTTAGAAAAAGTGCGCAAACTACAAGATGAGACCGGTTTTATCAAAACCTTCATTCCCATTCCTTATCTAACTAAAAATAATACTTTGTTCTCAATCCCTCTTAAGAAAAAAAATATGAAAACTATCTTTGCAGTTTCTCGTCTCATGCTCGATAATGTCGACCACATCAAAGCTTTATGGAACTATTTAGGTATAAATTTGGCTACAGAACTACTCTTATGTGGCGCTGATGATCTCGGCTCTACCTCTATCAACGAACAAGTGACAACCTCTGCAGGCAGAACGAAAGAGGTTATGAATGCTGAAGACCTAGCACAGATGATACGAGAGATGGGGCGTATTCCCAACCATTTGCATTCAGGGGAGCTATTATGATTCGTGTTGGAGCAATAAACTTTACAAACGCCCGTCCATTTTTCCATGCCTTGCAGCATCAGATTATTCCAAATAATGCGCGTATTCATTGGGGCAATCCAACCGAAGTAAACGAAATGCTCAAATCTGGGCAGGTAGATGTCGCCTTAATCAGCAGTGCCTCTTTTCTTGACAACCGCTTTTCCTACATCCTCCTCTCAGATATGGGAATTGCCGCAACTAAAAAGGCCATAAGCACCCGTCTTTTCTTCAAAGGTGAAAAACCCAAACTCGATGACAATACCGTTTATGTTCCCAGCCTTAGCGCAACAACAACACGTCTTCTGCACGTCCTATGCCGCTATTTTTGGAAGGTCTCGCCCTCGTTTCAAGATTACGAAGGATCGCCTGAGAATCTTTTTATGCAAGATAAGCCCTTTTTGCTTATTGGAGATGACTGTTTGCAACAACTCAACAATAATGAATTCTCTTCTATTGATCTAGCACAGGCTTGGAATGATGCTACACGAAAAAGCTTCATTTTTGCTGTCATAGCAACAAGAAATGATGCTTTTAAACGCAACCCCTATGGGATTATAGAGTTTCATCGATTACTCGAGAGCGCCTATACGTGGTCAAAAGAAAACCGCTTTACACTTGGACAACACGTAGCCCAAGAAATGGAGTGCAGCGTAACCACAATTAACCACTATTACAAAACCCTCGAGTACCGATTGATGTCAAAACACTTTCACGGTCTCGATTATTTTTCGACATTTGAGATATGAACGACCTTCAAAAAGAGAGCTTTATAAAGGATGTTTTTTCGAACATAGCCTCTCGCTATGATCTTGTTAACACCTTCGTCTCTTTTGGCTCAAACTTTCACTGGATTAATAAATTTACCCAACTTCTTCTCGATCATCACTCCCCCAAAAGTGTTCTTGATCTTTGTTGTGGTACAGCAACGGTAAGTAAATCACTGCTTACTGAAATACGAAAACGACAGCTGCTTGTCCCCACACTCGACTGTGTTGATTTTTCTGCTCAGATGCTCAAAGAGGCTCAAAAAAGACTCTCCAGTGAACAAGCCTTTATCCGATACATTCGAGCCAACGCTACCGCTCTTCCCTTTCCAGACAATAGCTACGATACAATTATGATCTCATATGGCTTGCGCAATATTTGTGATCGAGAACGGGCTATATTAGAAATGGCCCGAGTTCTAAAACCCAAAGGAAAGCTCTTTATTCTCGAGCTTACTCGTCCTAATGCGCTCATCTCCCCATTGCTGCGCATTTACTTACAAACCTGTATTCCAATAATAGGAGGCCTTTTAACTCGTCAATGGAAAGGATATAGACACTTTGCTAAATCTATTTACTCTTTCTCAACACCCCTCTTAATTGAACAGCTCCACCAATCCGGATTTGCCTGCAATGAGATCTTTTCCAACACTTGTGGTCTTTTAACTTTTATACACGCTGAAAAACTATGACCCCTATTATTCTCGCTTCCGAGTCCCCTAGAAGAAAACAGATCCTCGGACAGTATACCCTTTCCTTCGAACAGCTCTCTCACCGTTTTGATGAAAGATCTATTCCATGGTCAGGAAAGAGCCACGACTATGTAAAAGAGCTTGCTCGAGAAAAAGCCATGGAAGTCTCCTCACGATTTCCAAATCGCACAGTTATTGGAGCTGATACCATTGTTGAGCTTGATGGAGAGTTACTTACAAAGCCTGAAAATGAAGAAGATGCTGTGAAAATGATCTCTAAGCTTTCTGGGAAAAAGCACAACGTCATTACCGGAATTGCCCTTCTTCATAATGGCCAAACCTTTCTCGATTCAGATGAGACACGTGTACATATACAGGCTCTTACAGAAGATCATATTCGAAACTACCTCAAACTTAAGGAGTGGCACGATAAAGTGGGCGGATATGCAATCCAGGGAGCAGGAGCTCTTCTCGTCGAAAGAATTGAAGGATGTTACTACAATGTAATAGGATTGCCCATCATCTGCCTTGCCAGGCTCTTAAAAAAAATAAATATTGATCTATGGAACTACCTTTGATGAGATCTTTTTTTTTGCTTCTTTTGCTCCTTTGCTCCTGTCAACCACAACCAAGACAGATACAAGAGGAAAATATAGGCGATCTTCCCTCCCCTCCTTTTTCAGAGCTTACAAATAGATCTCTCTTAGATCCAGCAGCAATCTCTATAAATACAAGCTCCATTAAAGAGGGTGTTGTTTCTCTTCAAAAAGTAGTTTCAGCCCCTCACTTACAACGGGCCCATCTTGAAGAGGTCTGCTATCAGCTCTTCCAAAAGTTGGCTACAAGCGATGATCTCGACACTACTATCATGACCCTTTTTGCAACAACAGCTGCGAACCATCCCCTTTCTCGATCGATAATTAAAGAGCTGCTCCACTCTCCATCTCCTCTTATTCAGCTCGTTGCTGTTCAATCTCTCTCTCAAACAAACGATGCCGATTCTTTGCTTGTCGAGGCCTTGCGCTCAAATTTTATCGGCATCCGCCTTGAAGCTGCATGGCAACTTGCTAAAAAGCGATCAAAGGATAGCTTTTTCCATATCGATGCTCTCTACTCTAAACTATCTAAAGAGTTTCACCCATATATGGCAGAGCTCTTTGCTCAAGAAGGATCTTCTGGCTCCATACACAGACTTCGAAACATGCTCTACGATACAGATGAGGCCATTGTCATCTCAAGTCTATTGGCTATAGGCCGACACAACATTTCAGATCTAAACAACGATGTTGTCTCTCTTACTCTGCACTCTCCCCAAACTCTAGAAGCATTAGCATATGCACTGCAATGCAATGAAAGCTGTGCAGCTAGAGAGCGTCTACACGAACTTTCTAACCACTATGACTCTCATGTCCAAGTACAGGCGCTTTTATCTCGTATCTTTCTTGGAGAGCTCTCATTCATTGAGACTCTTCTCCAACAAGCACAACAAGGAGATCCTTTCGCCCTTTCAGCGTTATCTTCTTGTCCAGCCCTGCCCCATACTCCTTATTCTCCAACTTCTAGAACAGAGAGAATAAACCACGCAATAACCCTACTAAAACACAAAGAGTGTGCATCGCTTCCATATCTAAAAGAGATCTTTTCTCTTGCAGATGATGAGATTCTTTTCTCCCGTGTCTCTTCTGCAGGAACACAACAGTACGTAGAGCCCTCTACTCTTTACTCCTTTCCAGCTGACACTAGATCGATGATCTACGAACACTCTCTTGTGGTATTAGAAGAGCTCCTCTCCCAAACAATCGAGCTCGAAGAGAGCGCCTTTCTCGAGATCACACAATATCTCTTTCAACAAGGACGAATCGAGCTGTATCCAACACTGCTCTCCCTTTTAAAAAATAAGCGCTCTGACGCCACTATTGAACTTCTAAAAAAAGAGGCCTCTCGAGTTGGTGCCCCGTATAATAGAGTTTCCGCCTCACTAGGACTTATCCAACTAGGAATTTTTTCAGAAAGAGATCTCAAAGAGGTACTAGACTTTACACGGGCCAAAAAAGAACAACCGTGGAGACACCCTCTTCCCCACATGTTTACAACCCAGTATCTTGATCAACGACATCAAACGACAACCTCTGCACAGCTCTACGTCGAAGCCCTTGAGATGCTCGCGCAATCTGGCTCACAAGAAGCTATCTCCATGTTACAAGAAGAGCTCGAGCATGTTCCAATGCACTTTCTCCCCTTTGTTGTGGGAGCATTATTGCATGCGACGCTGTAAGGTCTAGAATTTTTTCTCGCTTCTACTGTATAAGAGATAGTTCCATATGTAGATTAATGTGTATAAAACTTTATGAAACGCCTCCCCCTTTATCTTCTTATCATTCTGATAGGGCTTTTTATTGCATTAGTAATCTGTCCAAGAAGATTTGGTCTAACCACTGTTGCCCACACAGAAAGGCTTCTTCAACTTCAGCATTTTGCACATACCAAGGAATGGGAGAAGCTGGAAACAGCTCTTCGCGATGACCTCAATAAAAAAGAGATTGATGAGAAAGACCTTAGGCTTCTTGCCTCAACCACACCGGACTCTGCTTTCGAAAGGGCCTGCTCTGCAACAGATAACATTCTTTCTCTGCCTGAAAAAACAGGTCTCAACTTTATTACAGCCTTTCCAATAGCACTCTTTGCAGAAACATTGCTTCCCAAGGAAGTAGAAGAGGAGACGTACTATTGGAGTGAAGAGCGCTTTGGAAGAGAGCTTCAGATAGATCCAAAAACAGATAGGTTTTTCATTCATCTTGGAACACATGGTGTAAAACGACTTGGAAAGGGAAAGTACAAACTCGTCACAAGAACAATCCTTTATGGACCTCAAATAGAGATCATGGCTAGAGGCATAGCAGAGGCAAGAATGCGCAAAGAGAGAAAGGCCATGAGGAAAACAAGGGGTCTTCCAGGAGTTATACAAGCCGAAAGCATGCTTAAACACAAAGATCCTGTATCTGGAAAATCAGTCCATACAATAATCACAAAGATTTACAATCTCGGAGCACTCAAAAGCGTATTGGATCGAGACTTCAAGTTTAACTGGAAGGAAAAACTGCAACTTGCTCTTGATATCACAACAGGTCTTGCCTCACTGCACAGCAAGAATATTGCTCATCGAGATTTAAGCTCCAGAAACTACTTTGTAAAAATTGAACAGCTTACTCCAACCACTCGCCGTATTCATGCTGTTGTAGCTGATCTTGGAAGAGCAATGCAGACCTCTCGAGCAAAGAGTGTTTCTGCACAGGGAAATTCTAGCTATCTTGCGCCTGAAGCTTTTTTGCGAAAAAAAATGAGAGGAACGGATTATCTTTTGTCCGATATCTTCGCTCTCGGTTGCGTCTTATGGGAAATCTATTTTGGAGAGCCCCCAAAATGGAGAAAAGAAAAGACAAGAAACAAGTTCATTGTCAATCCCAAAAAGGGATGTGAATATATAACCTCAGCTATAAATGAACTGCGAAATACTGCTCAAAAAGATCTCGGAGAGATTGGCGTAGAAAAAAGAGAAGTCATACAAAAATTTCTCGTACTTATTCTTCAAATGACAAGCCCCATTGCTTCACAAAGAGGAACCGCTGACTCCATTCGAGATAGATTGTGTTCTCTTGTTGAAGAGTATGATACATTATCAACAACAACTACCTAAACGGATTTTTCGAATATGAAGCCATTTTTTTCATGTAAAAAACTTTTCTCAGCTACCCTTATAGCCATTATTGTTCTGATGAGTATACCAACGCTCAGAAAGAACACTCTCTGTCCAATACACCGATTTTTCGAAACTGGCCCTACAGCGACACGAATAAAAACCATTAGAGAAGATATTGAAAACAAATCATGGGAAAACGTTGGCATCCAGGTCTCTCAAGGTCTCCTTGCCTCTGAGATCTCATTTGGTAATCTTGAAAAGATCGCCTCTTTATACCCCTCTTCCCCATTTGAAAAAGCTCTTCAGGCTAGCTCTTCCATACTCTCTCTCCTAGAGCCTACGGGATTAACCGCAGAGAAAACCTTTCCCATTGCCCTTTTTGCTGAAACCGATCTCCAAAAAGAGATACAGATGAAGAAATTTTACTGGAGTAAACAAAAGTTTGGAAGAGAGCTTCAGTATGATCCTGAGACAAAATCGTTTTTCATCCACCTTGGAACCCATGGAATTAAACCACTTGGTATTGGTCGAAAAAAGGTAGTCACAAAAACCATTCGCTACGATAGAGAACGCCCTGAAATCATGGCCAGAGGCCTTACCAGGTGCAATGTAAAAAAAGAGATGCAAGCCATGGAATGGCTTCGCACCCTTCCTGGCATTTTAGAAGCAGAAGCTCTTATGCATCACAAAGATCCCAAACACGGCCATCGCCTGATGACCATTGTGACCAAAATATATCGTCCTGGATCATTGCATAATGTTCTTAAAAAGGCTTCATGGCGTCTAACGTTAAAAGAGCGGCTTCAAATTGCTAATGATCTTCTCGAGGGCCTCGCCTCCATCCACTCAAAAGGACTCGTCCATAGAGATTTAGGGGCAAGAAATTATTTTGTCGATATCACAAGTTCCAACCCTGAATCGCGCAGCGTTCGAGCTGTTGTCGCTGATATGGGACGAACGATTCCCGCCATAGACTCAGCAGCAAAACCGGTCCAAGGAAACAGCTCATATCTTGCTCCAGAATCAATTAACAGAGAGAAGATGGTTGGAAAGGATTACTATCAAAGCGATCTTTTCGCCACAGGCTGTGTCCTATGGCATCTCTATTTTGAAAAAACCCCTCTCTGGAGACAGCATCATCCTTATAAGAAAGCAGATGCTACCCCAGAGGAGCTGTATGATCGATTTATCGAATTGCTTTCAAAAGCACACGATGGTGTTGCTAACAACAGAGCAGAGGATCCTGTGCAACGAGAATTTGAATCGATACTCATACAGATGACAGATAAAGACCCAGCAAAACGGGGAGATGCTGCCTCGTGCCAAAAAAGAGTGGCCGCTCTTTTAGAAGAGGTCAATAACAAAACAGCTTAAACCCCTGATTGTGTCCGTATCACTCTCATGGAATAGCTGCAGAAAACAATATACTTCGCGAAAGCTCCTCGGTAAGGTTTTTAAACCTTACCTTCGTTGCAACACTCGTATCTTATCTTCTTCGCCCATCCCATGAGAGAGATACGGGCACAATCAGGGGTTAAAATCCTGGTTGTCAAAATCTTTTTCTAGCTGTATATCAAGCCTTTACTATTGTTGTTCCTATAAAGGAGATTTTGTTATGTGCATGCGCTCTTATTTTCAAAAAGTTTTCTTCTGTCTGTCAATAACAACATGCTTTTTTACCCTAGAGGCTGTTTCTTCGCAGAGCATTTATAGGCCTCGTATCAACTTGAGAAATAAGAATGATTATCTATCAGTACTTCGTACATACATAGATAGACAGAATTGGTCAGCTCTCAGTAATGAGATCGCGCAGGATGTAAAAAAAGGCCACCTTACACTTGATGATATTGACGCTTTAGCAGCAAGCCAACCAGAGAGCATCTTTACTCGTGCTCTACAAGGAACTAAAAAGATCCTCTCCTTTCGAGAAAAGACCGGTCTTAATTTTAACACACTTCTTCCAATTGCTTGTTATGCAGAGTCTGTATTGGCCAATCCAAAAAGCGAAAACCTTTTAGTTGACGCCAAAAAGTATGGTAGAGAGCTTCAGTATGATCCAGAAACTCGCGCTCTTTTTATTCACCTTGGAACACACGGTGTTAAGCCCCTCGGTATTGGCCGTAAAAAAGTCGTTACACGAACAATCAAATATGATTGCAAAGATCCTGAAATGATGGCTCGAGGAGTGACAACTTGCAACATGAAAAAAGAGATGACAGCAATGAGAGCTCTCAAGGGGCTTCCCGGTCTTCTCAATGCAGAAGCTCTCATGGTCCATAAAGATCCAAAATCCAAAGAGAAGACCTACACCTTTATCACAAAGATTTTTAACGCAGGCTCTCTTCAAGATCTTTTCGACAGCAAAATTAAACTCTCCCTTAAGGAGAAGCTTCAAATCGCAACAGACATCATCTCTGGGATTGCTTCCATGCAGTCTCATGGTTTTGTACACCGCGATCTTGGCGCTCGAAACTACTTTGTAGAGATGCACGGAAAGGGTAAGGAAAGAATCGTCCATGCTGTTGTCGCTGACATGGGACGAACGATTCCCTTCTCTACATGTGACGGAGATGCTGTACAGGGAAATTCAAGCTACATATCTCCCGAAGGATTTTTCCGAAACAAGATGAAGGGCAGCGCCTACTGTCAAAGTGATCTTTTTGCTGTTGGCTGTGTTATGTGGAACCTTCTGCATGACTCTCCTCCTGCATGGAGACAAGCGCGATCATACAAAAACGAAAAACTATCTCTAAAAGATCGCTACAAACACCATCTCGCTCTTATAGAAAAATCTCGCTCAAAAGTAAAAAAAGGGCGCTCTAAGGACAGTGTACAGTCCCGATTTGCAGCCCTGGTCTTCAAAATGACCGATCCAAATCCAAAAAAGAGAGGAACAGCTGTTCAACTACACGAAGAGTTCAAGGCTCTTCTCCAGTCTGTTTAAACACGAACAATTAGGTGAGCCAGAACGGCTCACCTTATCTAAAGAATAATCATCGCATCGCCATATGAAAAAAAGCGGAATCGATTCTCTATGGCTTTTGCATACGCCTCTTTCATGAGCTCATATCCCATAAAAGCAGACATAAGTACGAGCAGCGAGGATCCTGGGGTATGAAAATTGGTAAAAAGGGCATCTACTGCCTTAAACTCATATCCAGGAGTGATGTAGAGATTTGTCTGACCAGATTGCGCTTTTATATGGCCATCAGCGCCCGCAATAGATTCAAGAACGCGGCACGAGGTGGTGCCCACAGCTATCTTTCGAGATGGGGTCTGATTTATTTTCTTAGCAACATCTTCTCGTACTTCAAAGCGCTCAGTATGCATTGCATGGTCTCTAATATCTTTTTCTCGAATCGGCAAAAAGGTTCCTGTACCAACATGGAGGGTAACGTGATGATTGTGAATTCCCTTTTTCTCTAAAGAAGAGAGGAGCTCTTCTGTAAAGTGAAGGCCAGCTGTTGGGGCTGCAATAGAACCAAAGTGTGTTGCATAAACAGTCTGATACCTTTTTGCATCAACTACATTATCAGCTTGGCGTCGAATATAAGGAGGCAATGGAACCTCTCCTATCTTCTGCAATAGCTCTGGCGTTATTGGAGTAGAAAAAGAGAGGAGCCGTTCACCAAGTTTTCCACTTTCTTCTACAACAGCCTCTATAGAGCCATCGAAAAGAATTTTCGTGCCAACAGAAAAAAGTTTTGCTGGCTTTGTAAGTGCCCACCAACGTGTTGGAGAACACTCTCTTGTAAGCAAGCAGCATCCCGCTTTTTTTCCCTTAGAGACAGGTTGCGTCCTATTCCCCTTACAGACTGAGTGCGGAAAACAGTCTACTTCGCATTCCTCCTCAGCTTTGGTTAAAGACCTTTCCTTCGTCGCAATACTCGTATCTTGTTTCTTATCCGTGTGGGGTTCAAGCTCCCCTTTTAAAGCAGCATGCAACACTTTTGTGTTATTGAAAATAAGAGCGTCTCCTTTCTCAAGAAAAGAGACAAGATCTGTAACCCTTCCCTCTTCTATTCTCCCGCTTTTTCTATCTACAATTAAAAGTTTTGCCTGATCGCGAGGCTCTATTGGGTACTGAGCAATAAGTTCCTTGGGAAGATCATACGTATATGAATGCAAGGAGAAAGGATCTACTGACATGTCACTCCCTTCTCCTTGATCTTTTAAGCTTTCGAATTTATCAGCTGAAATTCGGTATTTGGGTAAAATCGCTTCAGAATATGACGAGCGGTTTGCCCATCTTGCGCTAGTGCAACAACCTTTTCAAAAGGCATTGTTTGCAACATGTCGGCCAACATCTCCTTGGTAAGCCCATCAGACTCCTCTTTAGGACTCATAACAACCAATTTTGATCCTTGCATAGCCTGCACAAATGCCTCGTCAAGCCGAATGGTTGAACGTCCTTTATACCCACAGACCTCACCCTGGAGATCCCAAAATTTGTTTCCAGGAACAAGCATATTCTCATATGTTTTCGAGCGAATGATAACAGCATATGAAGCCAATGCTTCTCTTTGATCCCCTTCTCGAGGAAGAAAGAGGCTGCTTAACAAAGAGGAGGTAAATTCCTCCAAAGAGATCCAATTGACCGCAGCAAGCCTATCTTTCACCTGATAGAAAGCAACAACACCACCATAGGTAGTTCCATTTACCGTCACGCCTGTACTAGATGGCTCATCAGGCACAATAAGAAGTTGATATACCCCTGGAAACTCCTGGCCCCACTTCACTCCATCTGTAGTGGGATACATGTAGTAGGACGAACCCATAAAGGCAGACTCAAGTTTGGTGCCAGAAAGAGGGTCGTAAATATTGTGAGCCCCTTGCACCTCAACATTTAAAACTTCGCGCTCTTTTGCCAACAAAACCTTAACAGTCGGCTTTTCTGGCATGTATCGTATTTTCGATAGCTTTTCATGAGCTACTCCCGGATCCGATGCCTGAAGTGCACACGCTCCACATACCATGGAAAGAAGAAGACAAACACCAACCTTTTTCATACAACTTAAACCCTCAAAAACTATTTTTCTGTCGCAAGCAACCGTTGCACATGATCAATTCCCATCTGTGTTGCTTCTCTCCCCTTCGGGGTCTTCTTGATAAAGCCGCAACTAATCAAAAAGGGCTCATGTACATCCTGAACAGTATCATACTCTTCCGATACTGCCATAGAAAGTGTCTGCAATCCAACAGGACCACCATCAAATTGCTTAACTATAGCACGCAGTATACGAAAATCCATCTCATCAAGTCCACACTCATCTATTCGAAGCATCTTTAACGCTTGCCGAACTCCCTCTACAGAAAGCACTCCATCAGCTTTTATCGCTAAAAAATCTCGAACCCAAAGAAGAAGTCGGTTAGCTATTCGAGGTGTTCCGCGACTTCTTCTCGATATTTCTGAAAGAGCCTCACCACTAAGGTTGATTCCTAAAAGAGAGGCTGAGCGCTCTAAAATTTTTGTTAGTGCTGCCACATCATAAAAGTCTAATCGTCCAGTGAAGAAAAAGCGAGAGCGAAAAGGAGATGAGAGGAGGCCTGGACGAGTGGTTGCCCCAACAAGTGTAAAACGGGAGATGGGTATCCTTGTACTTTTAGGAATATCCAGAACAAAGTCCTCCATAGCAGAGTAAAGATACTCTTCGACAACCTTATTCATTCGATGAATCTCATCAATAAAGAGAATCTCCCCCTCTTTTAATTTAGAAAGCTCGATAGCCAAATCAGCAGGCCGCTCTATAGCAGGCCCCGAAGTAATCACAATCCGAGTGCCCATCGCTTCTGAGAGGATATAGGAAAGCGTTGTCTTTCCTAAGCCTGGAGGGCCAGAAAAAAGGCAGTGGCCTAGAGGATCACCGCGAAGTTGCGCAGCTTTAATCAAAACATCTATCTGCTCTGCAATCTTCTCCTGACCGACAAAATCATCGAGCCGTGTAGGACGAAGAGAGTGCTCAAATGGCTCATCAGGCTTTCTATATAGCGATTCAATAAACCGCTCGCTCATAAAAGGTATCTCTTTTGTTGGTTTGCTGCCTTAAACCTAAGTTGCGCCCTATCCCCTTTTAGGGGTGAGTGAGGGAAATAAAATACGAGTGTTGCGACTTTCAGCAAGGTTTTTAACCAAAGTCGAGGAGCAACGCAAAGTAGTATATTTTCCGCAGCCAGCCCTAAAAGGGGATAGGGCGTAACTTAGGTTTTAAGATACTGGACAAGGGGAGAAAAAGGCAAAGAATTCGTTACCTTGAGCGAAAAGACCTGATAAGGGAGAAAAAGTCGTCCGCCTTCATAATTTTAGCAAACAGAAGTACGGAAAGTCCAAAAGCTGTCATTGGATAGACAAGATGAGAGAGTTTATCGAGAAAAAGTGTAGGAAGAGAGGGTATGGCCGAGTAATGAAAAAGGGGCGGCAAAGAGAAAAAGAGAGAGAGAATCATCCAAACAAAAGCACTTGCCGCCAAAACGACAAGGCAAACCCGAACGATCTGTTCATACCCATCTTTTGTAATTAAAGACCCAAAAAACGCACGCGCATTCCAATAAAGATAAAAAGCATTAATCCATGCCGAAATACTCGTTGCTATCGTAACACTCACAGCTCCCCACCCAAAACCAAACACCATAATGGCATTTAAAAAAACATTAAGAAAAAGAGAGAGGTAGGCTCCTCTGACAGGGATTGTGTATTCTTTTTGTGCATAAAAGATTGGGGCTAAAACAACGATTATTCCCATAGGAAGAAGAGAAAGCGTATATCCATACAAACATTTCGTTGTCGCAAAAACAGCGAGAGCGTCAAAATTTCCATAGCCATAAACGCAGTTAATCATAGCCATCCCTAAGAGAAAGAGAAGCGCCATACAAGGAAGCAAAAGGGCACAAACCTGTCGAATGGCGTACTCGACAAAAGAGAGAAATTTAGCAGTCTCTCCAGCTTGAATAGCCCGAGTTAAAGGAGGAAGTGTTGCACTTGAGATAGCAATACCAAAAAGAGCAAAAGGCAAATGTTGAAATCGAAAGGCAAACCATAAATATGCTGGACCTTCAGTCTCTGCTGCCCGAGCAAAAAGAGTGTCAACAGCACTATTGATTTGCGAAGCACTAATTCCAAGAATCCCAAGAAAAAGAGGTTTCCAAAATCGCCTGATCTCCTGGGAAAAAAATGAAACTCCTCGGAAAAGTTGTCCCCTAAGAGTTTGAAAACAGTGCCGAAAAACAGGAACAAATGTGACGGCGCACTGCACCGTAGCGGCAAATACAATAGCGGCAGAAACTAAGGGCATAGCCTCTCTAGCCGGTGTTGATCGAAGAAAGAAAACAGAAATAAGAAGAGTAAGGTTGAAAAAAACAGGTGAGACCGCTGAAATAAAATACTCTTTTTGCGACTGCAAAAAGCAACTGTTAAGACCAAAAAGAGAAATTGGGAGAAGAACTGGGACCATAATAAGAGCAAGTGTTATAATCTCTTTAAGTTCAGGAGTACAAAAGGGAAGAGAAAACCATAAAAAGCTCATAGTAAGGAGACAGATAGCAGAGATAAGCACAGTCCAAAGTAGAGAAAGATCTCGGAAAAACCGGCATCCTTTGGCAAAGTCTTGTGCCTTTACTTCCTCAAATAGAGGAATAAAGGCTGATTGCAACGTCCCCTCACCAAGTAAACGCCGAAAAAGGTAGGCAAACCGAAATCCAACAAAAAGGGCAGCTAAAGACCCGTGAGCACCAAAAACGTAGGCAAGGAAAATATCTCGAAACATACCAGATATTCTGCTGAGCATAGTACCTGAGAAGAAAAAGAACGTAGATTGGCCAATAGTAGAAATAGAATCTTTAGAAGGAGTGGCTTGTGTCACAAAACAACCTTAATTTAAATTCTTTATCTTAAACTTTAACAATTTTTATTGATAAATTGCAACTGTATGTACAATTTTCTAGAAAAAGCCAAACAAGAAGAGCAGCAAGCTATTATGCTACAGCTTGCAAGGGTATTCGAAAATCACGGGATTCCTGACAACCTTGCCAAGCTTTACGATCTCATACTCCATTTGGCCGAAAACCCACGAAAAGATTCCCTAGGAAAAGTTCTTAAAACCCTTCGTCCGCTTTTATCATCAGAAACTCCTCTTCTTGAAGACCTTGTTTTGGCAATTTTTGCAGGAACGCCCCTCTCCTCCCCTCTAAAAAAAAGCGTTTTCTCTCTTCCTCAACCAGACTCTGTGGCTGACCTCTTTACTGTAACACGAGAAGAGACACTAAAAGAGTACCCTTCTCTCTCTAATAGGTCTCCTTTTTATTACATGAAAACCCCTCTCTTTACATGGAATGGACTTGTTAGTAGAAGGCCAGGCACACTTCTTTTTGGATCTTTCTATCCTTATGATCCAAAGGCAAGTGGCTACAACAGCTCAGGACTTCTGTTTCAAGAAAAAAATGGTATTGACTGGAGTGTTGGTCCAACACCTACCATAGGAGATCAGCTTGCTCCAGAAACACGGGCACTTCTTCGAGCCCTTAAAAAGAGACGATCTACGCTTTTCCCCTATGACAAATGGATATATATCAACCTCCAAAATACTCAATCAGCCTCAGAAAAGAGACGTTCACGAGCACTTTTAGAAGCCTCCAAAAAAAATCCTGATCAATTTCGCCTGGCATCTATCTCTGTTGACGCCCCTTTTTATAAGGGGAATATGAAAGCAGGCCCAACAGAACTTAAAGAGCATCTTTATGAGGCTATTTTCCAACCTTCTCATCGATCTTGGTATGCCTTCTCTCTTTTACATGAAGAAAGAGAAGCTTGGGCCAAAATTGTCGAGACTGTTCTCGATCAAGCGTACGAGCTTGGACCTTCCCCCATCGTCTTCCATGAATTAGTCGTTCTTGGCCTTATTCGTGCCTGGCAGAGCTTTCACACAAAAGAGAACACCGGAAGGGTTCTTTCCACTACTGCATGCAAGGAATGTATCGATAGAGGAGGAAGTGTAAACAGCGCCTTTTTATGGGCGCTCCAGTCTTCAGCTCAAGAGGTTATGGCGGTGCTTTGGGGACGCCCCCTTCTTTCTCGCTACCGCCTTATCATGCCCTCTCGAACCAGGGGATTTGAGGCGCTGGTAGAAACTTTTACACCAGATATGGTAAAAGATTTTCTTTCATCTATTTGGATGGCAGCCAAAAACTAAAAATATTGATCTGTTCTTAACATTTATTTTCTAACGTTATTAACCAATAGCCAAAATATGGGAGATGGTTGTATCCTGACACCTTAAGCCTTTACAAAAGGGGTAATATATGTGCATTCCAAACTTTTTGAAACCACTTGATGATTTGGTACACACTATAAAAGACCATTTTAGTGGTGGCAAAAAAACAGAGACAGTTGAGGAAGAAACACTTGATTCCCCTCTTCCTGTAACGATGGATGAAGAGTCTTCGGAAAACGTAGAGCTTTCTCCAAATCCTGTGTTGTTATCAACAGAGGAATTTTTGAAAAAATCTCTTCCTGATGAGCTTGTCTCTCTTTCAGTTGAAAAAATGTTTGACATCGACACAAAGGCCGAGCAGCTACATAGACAAATCAAAAGCGAAACTGACAAAACAAAAGCTATTAATGATTTGACAAGCGCCATTATGAACGATGTAAACACGTGCAAAAATGGAGATATAGATTGTCAGGCGAAAGAGATTCGAGACCTTGTTGCAAAACTTCGTAAGCAAGGAATCAACGTTCCTGTGCCAGATAAAAAAATCAAAAAAGAGGATATCAGGGGCGTAGTTGAGCAGCTCAATCAGAAATGGCAAGAGCGTAGAGACGCCTCTCAAGAGCTGGCCCAAGACTTTCAAGAATGTACACGAAAAAGAGATGTGCTCTACCAATTTGTTATGTCCGCTCTTCAAAAGATACAGCAGACAGTCTCGAAAATTATTGCAAATTCATCATCTCGAGCAGCAGGATAATTTATGGAACTTCCCGCTATTTCACAATCCCCCTTTATAAAAGATGCTGAGGCTACTTTAGCTCCAAAAAATGTTCTCCTAGAAAGGGCCTCTTATCTTTCAAAAAAACTTGATATGGACGCCGTCATGGTCGAGATCTTCACAATTCTCTCCGAAAATGAGGAAAAGGCGCTAGAGCTCTCTGAAAAAATAGTGATGCGAGAACAAACGATTCGCGAAGAGCTTACACGACAGATGCAAAATGAGAGCACATCTATACATAAGACCCAAAAAGCTCAAAATTTCTTCCAAAAACTCTCAGACCTCGCCCTTCCATTAGCAATGGTTGGAGAAGGCGTTGCAACGATGGCTCTCACCGGTCCAAATCCCCTTTCGATTGCATGTATTGCTATTGGAGGTAGTTTGGCCCTTGATGTCGTTCTCGATGATTCGGGGAAAAAAGCAGTTGCCAGCGCTTTAAGTAAAGTTTCAGGAATGAGTAAAGGGCAATGTCTTGAAGGGATAGCAACAGTAACAGGGCTGGCAACTCTTGGCCTTTCCTTTTTCGCAACTGGATCTCAAGCAGTACAAGTTGTCCTCGGCCTTTCTCAGACTGCTTTCTTGTGTGGAAAGACCGGCTCTCAGTTTTATCTTGGCAGACAACGAGCTTCGCTCGAAGAGCACTCAACAGAATGGGAAATCTCTGGAATAAAGCTCCAAAGCTGGCTTGGAAATATTACAACTCAACAAGATACAATGGCCCATCACTATGATATCTTGAAGGCGTGGAGCGATTCATCGCAAAAAACTATCGAAACGATATTTGCCTAAATGATAGGGTAAAAGAACCAAAAAAATAGCGGAGGAATACTATGACAGCAAAAGTTATTCAACCGACAGAAGCACCTACTAATATGGAGCTTGCTTCAAATGTCGTAGCGGAATCCATGAGCCATGAAGCGCGCGTTAAAGCGGTTTATAAGCTTATTTTCGCTCTTATTGGCCTTCATGAAAGAGAGGTCTTTTGGATCCAAAAGATGGAAGAGAATGCTCGTATTCAAGCATCGAAAGATCTTTCAAAATCATACCGCAGTCTTCTGCCTGTCGCTATAGGGGTTGCTTCTATTGGTTTAGGCCTAGCTGGTGCTGGTGTTGCTCTTTGTCCACGAGGTGGGGCTGGGGCTGGATCTCAACGATTAGAAAATCTTCCTTCAGGAGTCTTTGACCTTCTGGGTGGTAAAGCTATGGATCCCACATACTTAAATAAAACGATTCCAGATGCAATTACGGGCTTGCAACATGGAGCAGATTCGGGTTCAAAGATTACCGACAGTTTTAACCAAAGCAGCAGAGTAGGATATGAAACAACTAAAGACCTCTCTCAAGCTCGCTTTGGAACTGCAAGTAGTGAAAAACAAAAGCTCACCAGTGAAAGAGCAGAAACGCTCAGAACTCTTGCTCAGATAAGCGAAACACAAGCGAGAGCAGAAGAGGCTCTTGCTAGATAGTCGATCCTGAAAAAGTCTCAGAAGAAGAAAATGAAGAGATTTTTTCTCAATTGAATTTTTTCGACTAGACAATTCTCTGTAGATACGCTTCGGTTGTTCCCCAATCGAAGCGTACTCTCATCCTGTTTTCAAGCTCGAATCTATCAGGCATAACCTCTCCAAACCACCATCCAATTGTGATGATTTGCGTTCCAGACTGTAAGCTGCGCATCTTCTCGCCAAGCTCAAAAAGCTCTTCGTCACTTTCAACAGGCACATAAAGATAGGCAACGTCAACATCGGAAAAGGAAAGGTGTTGCCAAGCAGCCTCTATAAAATGCACATTTTCTATACCAAATTTTTTTCGAACCCTATCTGCTCTTTCAACCATTGTAGGATGCTGCTCAACGCCATACACCTTGGCCTGCTTTCGAACCATGGAGAGCCAGAAACAGAGTCTTCCTCGACCAGAACCTAATTCTGCAATAGTCTTCTCTTCTTCGATATCAAATTTCCGAAGAAGCATATCAAAAAGATAAAAATCGGTCTCTCCATACGGTCCAAGAGGATTTTCTGGATTAGCCTCATCATGAAGGCGAACCATTCTATACGGGCTCTTCCAAAAATAGAGCATCAGCGTGGCCATATCCACGAGAAAAAATTTCGGATGCCAAAAATAGTAGTAGATGCAATTTCGAACAAACTGACAAAGGTGGTAGAAGCGTATTCTACACCCAGTTATAAAGGTATTTAGTAGTTTCACGATTCACGGCCTCTTTTGGATACAACACTCTTTTTACCGGGGATCGCTAGATTTCGTATATACGATTTCTAAGTTTAAACCCAAGCTGCTCGATTACATCACGCTTGAACACAATCGAACGTAACAAGTGGAAAATTAAGCACTGAAAGACAAGTTAATACTTGTCCGAAGTGATTAATTTTTCAATTATTACGTGCAGATCTGTTCAAGCGTGATGTCACCGAGCAACTTGGGTTTTAGAAAGGATTGGCCTCTTCAATAAAAAAGTGTTCGCAATCGAGTCGCTCTGAAAGATGTTTTCCAAGCAATTGGACACCAGTTTTTTCTGTGGCATAATGGCCAAAGGACATAAAATGAATCCCCTCTTCTCGAGCTAAATGCCAGCAGTATTCATCTACAGAGCCTGTGATAAAGCAGTCGACTTTGGCATCGATTGCCTCTTTCAAAAACTTGTGGCCACCCCCTGAAACAAAGGCACATGTACGAACCTCGCGAGAGGAAATATTAGAAACGTAGATCCCCTCTCTTCCCCAAAACTGCTGCATAAGGCTGAAAAGCTCCTGACCAGGTAACGGCTCTGCAAGATGACCTCTCACTCCAATTGCTCGAGAACCAATCAGACCAAACGGCTGCAGAGCTGTCCACCCAAGCTCTTTAGCAATTGGCCATGTATTACCAAACTCTCGATGGGCATCGACAGGAAGATGGTATGCTAATAAATGCATACCGGATTGAATAAGCTGTCCAACTCGTTTTCTAAGGGAGCAGCGAATTCCACAAAATTCACGTTTCAAGAAAAGGCCATGATGCGCTAAGAGTAAATCAGCATTTTGTCGCCACGCCTCTTCAATAGCAAAAAGACTTGGTGTGACAACCGATGCAATACGGTGAATCGGACGGTTTCCCTCGAGCTGCAACCCATTGATGATCACATCATCAAAAGAGCCAGTCTCTAATAGTTGGGAAAGATACTGCTCGATTGAGGAAATATCAGAAGACATATCACTTACCCCCTGCAATAGGGTAGCAGTATAATTTGCCAAAACATTTCTGGGAAAGAAAATATGCAATGGACATCAACAAAAAAAAAGATTGGTAGTTTTTGTTCTCAACAAGTTCCTAATAACGCAATTATCGGATTAGGCAGTGGAACTACCTCTGAAGCCTTTATTGAATCTTTAGGAGAACGCCGTTTAAAAGAAAATCTCAACATCTTGTGTATTGCCTCTTCAATACGTTCTGAACAAGTTGCTCGAGAATCTTATCTTCCTCTTATCAATCAAGAGGAATGGGATGGCACGATTTCCATTATGTTTGATGGTGCTGATAGCATCGATACAAAAGGAACAGCTATCAAGGGTGCAGGAGGAGCATTAGTTCGAGAAAAAATTCTCGCACAAGCAGCTGAAAGCATTGTGATCATGGTAGATGAACGCAAATGGCGCCTTTCTTGGAAAAAGTGCCTTCTTCCTATAGCAATCGTCCCTTTTGGTGCAAAAGCAACTCTTCAGGCCTTATTAGAGCTTGGATGTGAAGGAACCATTCGCATGAACAACTCCTCCCCCTTTATTACAGACGATGGACATTGGATTATCGATCTCAATACAAGTAAAATTCAATGCTCTCAAACTACTCTTGAAAAACGACTCAAAACAATTCCTGGAATTGTTGAAACAGGTCTTTTTCTACACGTTGCCTCCTCTATTGTTGTCGGATATAGAGATGGAAGCATAGAAGAGCACTGTCCTTAATTTTTTTGACGTGATATGAAAAAAAGAAAGTTCATATCTCGAGGAGTTATGGTGCAAGATTTTATTCAGCTTACATTTGATAGGATTGTGCAGACGCATGCATACACAGCCATTGTTCTAAAAAGCAAAGAGAAGCGTTTTGCTATCTTTGCTGACGCTCAGGTAGGCAAATTTTTACAACTGCATTTAAGTGGTGAAGAGCGAATTCGCCCTCAAACACCAGATCTTCTCTCCTCTCTTTTTTCTTGCCTCGAGGTCGAAGTTAGCCAACTGCTCATCAATGATTTGCAAGATACCACTTTTTTCGCGCGCCTCTTTTTAGAAACCAAGCGAGATGGCCTACGTCATGTTGTTGAAATCGATGCCCGTCCATCCGATGGCATTATCCTTGCTTTCTTGCACAACTGCCCTGTATTCTGTACTCAGCACGTTATGGATGAAGCTGTTCCATTTGTTGAATAATTTTAAAGGACCCATTTTATGAAACAGAAACCTTTTGCATCTTTCTCTCTTCTAAGCATAATCGTTGCCATTTTCTGCACACAGACAACTCTTTGTGCCAGAAATTCTCATAGACCACAAAAAGCAAGGAATCTACCTATGACCATTACACGATCAGAACAAGCTGTAGAAGATACGTGGGATCTTACCCCTCTTTATGCAAACTACGATGAATGGAAACGCGACCTTATAGAAGAAAGCTCCCTCGACTATGACCTTCTTACACAACCCTATCGAGAGGCGGAGAAATTAACCGCTGTTCAACTCAAAGAGCTTTTTGATCTTACCAACTCCCTTGGACGGCGACTAGAAAAGCTCTATACATGGGCCCATCTTCGCCATGATCAAGATATTGCAGATGATGAAAACAAACAGGCTATTCAAACTATTGTTGCCCGACACTACACCTTCTCTGAACAGCTTTCCTGGATTGAGCCAAAAATCCTCGCTCACGAACCAGATGAGATAGAAGCCTTTACAAATGCTCCAGAGCTTGCCACATATAAGACCATTTTAGAGAGGCTTGTTCGCAGAAAACCACATACACTTCCTGTTGAACAAGAAACTTTACTTGCAATGTCAGGAAGAGCTATCGGCAGCTCTCACAAAGCCTTTTCAAGCCTTAATGATGCTGATTTCAAATTTCCTGATGTCGAAGATAAAGATGGAAAACTCCATCCCCTAACCCATGCAAGCTACAGTGTACTACTTCGAAGCACAGATAGAGTTCTTCGTCAAAACGCCTTTGAAACCTTACATAAAAAATACCAAAAATACGAAAACACCTTCTCAGAGCTTTTAAATGGGGAAATACAAGCACATCATTTTGAAGCAAAAGCAAGAAAATATTCCTCCTGCTTAGAGATGGCCCTCTGGCCAAAAAACATTCCAACCTCTGTTTACCACGCCCTTATCGACTCTGTTCATCGCAAAATTTCCGTTCTCCATCGATATATGAAGCTTAAAAAAGAGCTTCTTGAAGTTGATGTTCTTAACCCTTGGGACCTCTACGCTCCACTGGTTCCTGAAAAAACAGCCAAATACTCATTTGATGAAGCAATTGAACTTGTAGAGGCCTCTTGCCATCCTCTCGGCCTCTCCTATCTCGATACTCTTAAAAAGGGACTGTCAACTGCGCGATGGACAGATAAATACGAAAATCAAAATAAACGCTCCGGCGCCTATTCAAGCGGATGCTACGACTCTCCTCCCTATATGCTCCTCAACTATAAGCAGCAACTTAGAGATGTCTTTACCCTCGCTCACGAAGCAGGCCACAGCATGCACTCTCACATGAGTAAAAAACAGCCATACCACTACTCGCACTACCCTATTTTTGTTGCAGAGGTTGCCTCTACCTTTAACGAAGAGTTTCTCTCAAGAGAACTCCTTCGCCGTGCACAAGGAGATGTCGCAGCACAGGCAAGTCTTCTCAATGAACGCCTTGAGGACCTACGGGCCACACTCTTTCGACAAACCCTCTTTGCTGAGTTCGAACTCTTTATTCACGAACGAATTGAAAAGGATGAGCCTCTAACACCAAAGATTTTGAATGAAAAATATCTCGAGCTCTACAAACTCTACTACGGCGACGATCTTAGCCTCACACCAGAGTTTGCCTCAGAATGGGCTCGTATTCCCCACTTTTATTACTGCTTTTACGTCTACCAATATGCAACAGGGATAAGTGCTGCCCAGGCGCTCGCTGATCGCGTATATAATGGCGGTGAAAAGGAACGCGAAGAGTATTTAACCTTTTTACAAGGAGGCTCTTCTCGCTTTCCAATAGATCTTTTAAAAAGCGCTGGAGTCGATATGACAACCGGAGAAGCTGTTGAAAAAGCGATCGATAATTTCGATTCCTTGGTCGACCAATTCGAAGCTCTCCTTCCTCTTCTCAAAAAATAACTCCAAAATAACACCGGTTTTAGCACTTTCTAGTCTTGAGTGCTAAAACCGTTGCCAAAAATACCCCCATTCTATATAAAAGGTGCTGTCTATACCAAAATTGCAAGCAAAGAGGTCAAGGAATATGGGAAAAAAAATGAAGCTTCAACCCTTGGGAAATCGAGTGGTTCTACGTCGACTTGAGGCTGAGGAGACCGCCAAAGGAGGCATTATTCTTCCAGAAACCGCTAAGAAAAAACAGGAAATGGCTGAAGTTGTCTCTATCGGTCCTGGAAAAAAAGATAAAAATGGGAAGATAGTTGCACCTCCTGTCAAAAACAGCCAAGTCGTCCTCGTCGATAAATATGCAGGACAAGAGGTTTCTCTCAATGATGAAGAGCTCGTCGTTGTTAGAGCTGATGATATAATCGCGATTATCGAGCGCTAAACACGTTCTAAACAAAGAAGGAATTGAAAAAATGGCAGCCAAAGACATTAAATTCAAAGAAGATGCCCGAAAAAAAATCCTAAAAGGGGTTCAAACACTCTCTAATGCTGTAAAAGTCACCTTAGGCCCAAAGGGAAGAAATGTCATTCTCGACAAATCGTATGGCACTCCCCATGTCACCAAAGATGGTGTTACCGTCGCTAAAGAGATCGAACTCGAAGATAAGTTCGAAAACATGGGCGCTCAGATGGTCAAAGAGGTGGCCAGCAAAACAGCAGATAAAGCTGGAGACGGAACAACAACTGCTACAGTGCTTGCTGAGGCCATTTACAGCGAAGGATTAAAGAATGTCGCAGCCGGCGCAAACCCCATGGACCTCAAACATGGAATGGAAAAAGCACTTAAACTCGTTATCGATGAGCTGACAAAGCGGGTAAAGAAGATCAAAGATCAAAAGGAGATCGCACAAGTTGCCACCATCTCGGCAAACAATGATACCGAGATCGGAGAGATTATAGCGCAAGCATTCGATCGCATTGGAAAAGATGGCTCTCTTACTATTGAAGAGGGACAGGGCTTTACAACAAATTTAGATGTTGTCGAAGGGATGAACTTTGACAGAGGCTATCTCTCTCCCTACTTCATGACAAGCTCGGAAGATCAGGAATGTGTACTCGAAAACGCCCTTATCCTCATTTTCGAGAAGAAAATCTCAGGCGTTAAAGAGTTTATCCCCCTCCTCCAAGCAGTTGCAGAGACAGGAAAACCCCTGCTTGTTATCGCAGAAGATATTGAAGGAGAAGCTTTAGCCACACTCGTTGTCAATAAACTGCGCGGTGGTTTTAAGGTCTGCGCTGTAAAGGCTCCTGGCTTTGGCGATCGCCGAAAAGCTATGCTTCAGGATATCGCTATCCTTACAGGTGGTCAATTTGTCAGCGAAGAGCTCGGCCTTACTCTCGATAATATCAATATCGAAATGCTCGGTCAGGCACGACGTGTTATCGTCAAAAAAGATGAGACGACAATTGTTGAAGGGGCTGGTAAAAAGAAAGACATCGAAGCTAGAACCTCTCAAATCAAAGCTCAAATCAATGATGCCACCTCTGACTACGATCGCGAAAAGCTTCAAGAGCGCCTTGCAAAGATGCTCGGCGGTGTTGCTGTTATTCGCGTTGGGGCTGCGACAGAAGTTGAGATGAAAGAGAAAAAAGACCGTGTAGATGATGCGCAACATGCAACAGTTGCCGCAATTGAAGAGGGCATTTTACCAGGAGGTGGTATTGCTCTTGTTCGCTGCATTCCAGCTATTAAGAAACTAGCATCCTCTTTGGAAGGCGACGAACAAACAGGTGCCAGAATCATTGCAAAAGCATTGACATCACCTATTCGACAGATTGCAGAAAATGCTGGTCTCGAGGGGGCCATCATCCTTCAAGAGACAGAAGGACTTAAAGAGAACTTTGGCTATAATGCCCACTCTGGAGAGTTTGTCGACATGATCAAGGAAGGAATCCTCGATCCTATGAAGGTCGTTCGCTGCGCCCTTGAAAATGCTGTTTCAATTGCCTCGATGCTTTTGACAACAGAGGCTATTGTTGCAGAAGCTCCTCAAGAGGAAAAGGAACTTGCAGCACACCCTGAAATGGAATATTAACCCCTTAGGAGAGCCCTAGACCCTAATTGCTACCCAATCTCCTTCGTAGGATGAGCGAAGGAGATAAGATACGAGTGTTATGAGGAAGGCAAGGTTTTTAACCTTGCCGAGGAAAAACGCGAAGTAGGTTATTTCCTACAGCCATCTTACGAGGGAGATGGGGTAACAATTAGGGTCTTAGGCCCTCCTCCATTATAAGGAAATAGTGGTGCGCTGGTTGCGATTTACTCTCTTTTTTATAGCTATTGTTTTTTTCTTCTTCTCATTCTATCTCTGGACATACCGGGTAGAACTTATCCAAGCAACTATCGAACAAGCGTGCCCTCCCTACTCTGTCTCAATAAAGTCCATCTCTTTTACAAAGCCCGTCAAACTCAACAATGTAATACTCTCTCATAATGATCAAAAGATAGAGATCGAGCGTATAGAACTTTTTTCTACTTCATGGGTTTCCTGGTTTCTCATTCCCTCATCAGAGCCTCTCCACCTTACCTCAGCCTCATTTCACCTAAAAAGCGCGAATCCCCCTACATTTGATCAACCACATTTTCCTTTCCCCCTCTCTATTGACACCCTCTCTGTACATTGGCCAAATGGCTCCACTTCAACACAAAAAGCCTTCTCAAATGCCCCACTGCATGAAATTCTCGAAAAAGTGCTTAATCATGAGGAATCCACCCCAACTCTTGGCGAAAAGTAAGTAAGAAAGGTATCATTGGTGCTCTATTCCGGATTAGCTCAGCGGTAGAGCAGTGGACTGTTAATCCATTGGTCGTAAGTTCGAATCTTACATCCGGAGATGTCGAAATACCCTCTTGCACAACAAGAGGGCCTAGTATCTTAAGTTACACGCTGTTATAAGCGGCAAATGAGTCTTAATGGCTGAGGATCTCATGAAACCGTGCCACCACCATGATCACCACTCTCAAAAAGAGATGGTGGCAGATTTTAAAAGACGGTTCTGGGTTACTTTTATTCTCACAATTCCTGTCTTTCTTCTCTCTCCTATGGTCCACCGCCTTCTTGGGGTTCATATACGGTTTCCAGGGGATCTGCCCATATTGTTCGCTCTTTCAACGGTGATTTTCTTCTACGGAGGGAAACCCTTTCTTCGAGGAGGAGTTCACGAGATTCGAGCAAAAACACCTGGGATGATGACCTTGATTGGGTTGGCAATTACTGTCGCCTATCTCTACAGCACCGCTATTGTTTTTGGCCTTCAGGGAAGGTTTCTTTTCTGGGAGCTTGCCTCTCTTATCGATATCATGCTGTTCGGACATTGGATTGAGATGCGCTCTGTAATGGGAGCAGGAAAAGCACTGGAAACGCTTGCACAGCTCATGCCTGCAATAGCTCATAAAATTTTGAGCGATGGAACGATCACAGACATTCCTCTCGACTCCGTGCAACAACACGACACACTTTTAGTACGACCTGGCGAGAAGGTTCCTGCTGATGGACGCATTATTAAAGGAAGCTCAAACCTCAACGAGTCCATGCTCACAGGAGAATCAAAACCAGTAGAAAAATCAGTAGGAGAGAGCGTTATTGGGGGCTCTATCAATGGAGAGGGCTCCATTACTATTAACGTTGAAAAAACAGGCAAAGAGTCCTTTTTAGCAAAAGTAATAGACCTGGTTAGACAAGCACAAAGCAGCAAATCAAAGACTCAAGATATCGCAAACCGCGCTGCCTTTTGGTTAACAGTTGTAGCTATTTTTGGAGGGGTTTTCACCTTCTTGGCTTGGGTTATTCTTTCAGATCAGAGCGTTGCTTTTTCTCTTGAAAGAACGGTCTCTGTTATGGTCATCACCTGTCCACATGCATTGGGCCTTGCCATTCCCCTTGTAGTCTCTGTCTCAACTGCTCTTGCAGCCAGCAGTGGCCTTTTAATTAGAAACAGAGTTGCTTTTGAGGCTGCAAGAAACATCAACGCTATCGTCTTCGACAAAACAGGAACATTGACAAGGGGAGAATTTGGAGTAACGGATGTTTTGCTTTTATCTAGCTATTCTAAAGAAGAGGTTCTTCAATATGCCGCTTCAGTAGAAGCATACTCTCAACATCCAATAGCACAGGGAATCGTGCGTGAAACAAAACAGATATGGGATGTTGAAAACTTCCTTTCAATTCCAGGAAAAGGTGCTCAAGGGAAAGTCCAGGGAAAAAATGTGCAAATAATGAACCTTGGAGATGAGATCGACGATCCGCGAATTGACAAATGGCGTCATGAAGGAAAAACAGTCGTATGTGTCCTCATTGATAACCAAGTAATAGGCGCTATTGCTCTGGCAGACATAGTGCGAGAAGAGTCCAAAAGAGCTGTTTCTCAATTTAGCAAGATGGGTATCAAATCCATGATGCTCACAGGAGACAACACAAATACCGCCAATTGGGTTGCTCAACAAATTGGGATAGACGAGGTGTTTGCACAAATTCTTCCTCACGAAAAATCGGCCAAGATAGAAGAGGTGCAAAAACGAGGATTCGTCGTTGCTATGACGGGTGATGGCGTAAACGATGCCCCTGCTCTTGCACAGGCAGATGTAGGAATCGCCATTGGCGCAGGAACAGATGTTGCCATTGAAACAGCAGATATCATCCTCGTAAAAAACAATCCTCTTGATGCCCTCGCAATTGTCTCACTTGCAAAAGCTACATATAACAAGATGGTTCAAAACCTGATCTGGGCACTCGGATACAATATAGTCGCAATTCCAATAGCTGCTGGAGCACTCTACAGCTATGGGATACTCCTCTCTCCTGCTATGGCTGCAATCCTCATGTCAATAAGCACGGTAATTTGCGCTATCAATGCAAAAATGCTTAGGCTTTGAAGTTGCCGCCAATCGAAAGAGTGCGGTAGCATAGAGAGCCTAACCTTCAAACGATCAACTGCTATGACCAAAACAACCCCTATGATGGCCCAATGGGCGCAATGTAAAAAACAAGCTGGCGATGCTTTGCTTCTTTTTCGACTCGGTGATTTTTATGAGGCGTTTGAAGAGGATGCTGTTATTGTCTCTCAGGCACTAGAGCTCACCCTCACCAAGCGCCAAGGAACTCCAATGTGCGGCGTTCCTTGGCATAGTAGTGAGGGCTATATCGATCGACTTCTTGTTAAAGGATTTTCTGTTGCCATTGCAGAGCAGGTCTCACAACCTTCAGTAGGCTCTGGTAAGGCGATCATGGAGAGAAAGGTTGTTCGGGTTCTAAGTCCAGCAACTGCTATGCAAGGAAGTCTGATTCAAGATTCTTCCCACTCTCTTTTTGTCTCAATTGCTAAAAGCGGTGCTCGATGGGGAGTCGCCCTTATCGATGTGACAACTGCCCTCTTTCAGGTCTTTGAAGTTGAAGAGAAAAGTGAGCTCATTCATGAGCTCTTTCGTCTTCAACCAAAAGAGATCCTGTGTTCTCAAACCCTACTCAAACAAGAAGAAGAGCTCTGCACACAAGTTGAAGAGGGGCTTGATCTTCATATCAAAACAGCTCCTTCGTGGATGTTTGATGAAAAGAACGCTGCATCTGTACTAAAAAACCATTTTTCCGTTGCCACACTCGATGGTTTCGGTTTACGAGAGGCTCCTCTTCCCATTTCTGCAGCTGGCGCTCTTATCTCTCACATAAAAGATCAGCTTCTTGTCCCCCTTTCCCACATCAAAAAAATAGAGATGATCACACGATGCCGCCATATGGTTATCGATAGATCTTCTCTTGTTAATCTCGATATCTTTGAAAGCTCTTCTAAAGCACCAGGAGCTCTTTCTCTCTATGGAGTCTTAAATAAGACGGCAACTCCAATGGGAGCGAGACTGTTACGAACATGGATGCTCAACCCTCTTCTCGACAAAGAAAAGATCTCTCAAAGACAATCAAAAGTCTCTCAAGCAATAGCCTTTATCAAAGAGCATCCACTTGAGATAAAAGAGCTCTCTCAACACCTACATGCTGTGCGAGATATTGAAAGGCTTATTTTGCGTATACAGACGGGAACGTCAGGGCCTCGCGACGTACTCTTTCTTGCACAGTGTTGCAGCCATATTAAGCCTGTTCAAAAGATTCTCAAAGAGATGGCGATAGTAGACTCCTTACCCGATCTCTCCGCAATGATCGAAAGGGTTACTAAGACCATCACAGAGGAGCCCCCTCTTCGCATAAGCGATGGCAATACCATTCGATCAGGAGTAAACAGTGAGCTCGACGAGCTCCACGCTATTCGAAAAGACTCCCATGCGTGGCTTCTTAACTACCAAATGCGCCTTCGAGAAGAGCTCGATATCAAAACATTAAAAGTGAGTTTTTCCAGAGCGTTCGGCTACTTTATCGAGGTAAGCCGCGCTCAATCCGATAAAGTCCCCTCCTCTTTTGCTAGACGCCAAACATTGACAAATGCAGAACGCTACATCTCTGAAGAGCTTAAAGCGTATGAAGATAAGGCTCTCACAGCAGAAAAGCGAATCGAGGGGCTTGAAGCAGCGCTCTTTGAAGAGCTCAAAACTTTTGTGATTGGCTACGCTGAAGAGGTTCTTGTAACAGCAAAGAGTATTGCTAACGTAGATCTCTTCTTTGCGCTTGCCCATGCAGCAATTCAAGGAAATTACATTCGTCCAGAGATTGTCGAGGATCCTATTCTCGATATTAAAGATGGCCGCCATCCTGTTGCAGAGCTCCAACACCTCTCTCACACCTTTGTCCCCAATGATCTTATGGTCAGCGCCAAAGAAAAGTCGATGTTGCTTATTACTGGGCCTAATATGGCTGGAAAATCGACATATGTGCGCCAATCAGCTCTTCTTGTTCTCATGGCTCAAATCGGCTCTTTTATCCCAGCAACAGAAGCGACAATAGGTATTGTCGACAAAATTTTTAGTCGTGTGGGAGCAAATGATGATCTCTCTAAAGGTCAATCGACCTTTATGGTGGAAATGGCAGAGACCGCTCAAATTCTCCACCAGGCAACAGCTCGCTCTCTTATCCTCCTCGATGAGATTGGTCGAGGAACGAGTACGTATGATGGCATCTCCATTGCCTGGTCTGTTGTTGAATTTCTCTTAAAAAATAGAGGAGAAAATCCACGAACACTCTTTGCAACCCACTACCATGAGCTGACCGACCTCTCAAGACAGTATTCAGCTATTAAAAACCTTACTGTCGCTATCATGGAAAATGAGAAAGAGATCTCCTTTTTATATAAGGTCATAGAGGGAACAACAGATAGAAGTTATGGTATTCATGTGGCAAAGCTTGCTGGACTGCCAGTAGAGGTAATTGAGAGAGCAGAAGCTGTACTTTCAGAGCTAGAGGAAAAACATCCTAAATCCTCATTTGTGCAGCAGGACTTTTTTACTCTCCCCCCACAGCCTCCACCCGAGGACCCAAAAGCACTTGCCTGTTATGACTTTTTGAAAAAACTCGACCTTGTAAAGATGACACCACTCGACTGTTTTCTTAAACTTACGAAATTTCAAAAAACACTCGTTTAGTAAAACCCCGGGTTGCCACCAATTTCCCAGCAGCCATCTTTTTTTATCCTTTAGCGCCGAAAAACCCGGCCATTCATGGCTGGGATGAAAGGCGCTCACAGGTTAATTATAGTAGAGTTTTCGAAAAACGCTATAGGATGTTGAGAAAATCCTTGAAGTTACACAGTAAATAATTTTTACAAATCACTGGATCTTTTTGCGAGTCACCGCTACCATTTCACATAAAGAATACCGTGGGGCACACGGGATTTTAAGCCTGTGGAATCTATGTAAGACCGTTGAAGAAAATCCTTCAACTGGCAATGGACGATGAATCAGGAATCCCCTCCCTTTAGGGAGGGGAGGATGTCAAGCATGCATCTACTGCGCTTCTCTCCTTGCCCAACCCTAAAGGGTTGCGCTCGTCGTTGAAGCTTGTATCTGTATACCTAAAAGCCGCTACCGGGAAATTGGTGGCAACCCGGGGTAAAAAGAGGGCCTCAAATGTGAGACCCTCGATTAATTAGTCGTTTCGCTCTGCTTTGCTTACCATGAGATAGGCTGCAATATCTGGTCGCTCGCACTCAGAACCACCGATATCACTATAAACAACCGGGACATATGACCCATTTTCCTTAGCTACAAGAGCTGTTCTCTCTTCACCTTCGCCAAAAAAAGAGCATGCAAGAGGAATTTCTGGTACGCCAAGAACAACCAACTTCACTCTATCTTTCTTACGAAGAGGAGTCAGATAGGAACGATGTCCTACAAAAGAGAAGAACTCCTCAGCATTAACAAGGGGTTGCAGTCGTTGATACGCACGTGGTCTACCACTATTAATCTGTATAGCCACATCAAGCGTTTTTCCATCAAAAAACCCATTTTTTGCAGCAAGCCGTGACGAACCCTGAGAAAATAAACCCGCTATACTTGGATTAGCATAGGCTTTAATGAAGTAGTTTATTCGATAAATACCTGTATGTTTGATAACAAATTCATTTGTTTCTCTATCGAATTTAACGTTTCTTGAAAGGGTAACGCGATCCATCGCCACCGTTCCCGATTGAACGTCTTGCGGTTCTCCTGGAGCAAACTTTATCGCTCTTCCATACACCGCATGATGGCAATCATCAAATCCTCTGCGCACCAACTCTGTTGGTTGCTTTGCTTCAATATTGGAAGCAAAAAGAGCTGACATCAGCCCAATTGCTGCAATTGACACTATTCTCATATCTTCCTCCTAAGGAATGTATAAATGTTGTGTAGAGACCCTTACAATGTTGGGTCACCTATTAGGCTTCACCTTATATAATTCTTTTCTTTAGAGTAAGAATTTTTTCAGTGTATCCCAAAAAGTAACCCAAATTTCGCCAAGAAAACGAAACAATTAGTCGTTTCGCTCTGCCTTGCTTACCATGAGATAGGCTGCAATATCTGGGCGGTCTTGAGAACTACCAATATCGGAATAAATAGGACGGGATCCCGATGTGGGTATCCCAACAACAACCAATTTTACCCTATCTTTCTTACGAAGAGGCAGTAAAAGACTACGATGTCCTACAAAAGAATTGTAATCCTCAGGAGTAACAAGAGGTTGAAGTCGCTGATATGCACGCAATCTACCATCATTGACCTGCACGGCCACATCGAACGTTTCACCATCAAAAAGCCCATTTTTTAAAGCAACAATTGACGAAATAAAGGCTTTAATAAAGTAATTAATTCGATAAACACCTGTATGCTTGATAACAAATTCATTCGTAGATTTGTCAAACCTAATGTTCCTTGAAATGGTAACGCGATCCATCTCCACTGTGCCTGGTGCGATCTTTTGGATGTTTCCTGGAGCGAACTTTATCGCCCTCCCATAAACCGCATGATGGCAATCATCAAATCCTCTGGCTACTTGCTCTGTCGGTTGCTTTGCTTCAATATGGGGAGCAAAAAGAGCTGACATCAGCCCAATTGCTACAATTGACACTATTCTCATATCTTCCTCCTAAGGGGCATATAAACGCTGTTTAGACAACCTTGTAATGTTAGGGCTACCTATTATCGTTCACCTAATATATTCACCCCTTTTACGGTAAGAAAAAATTTTGCATGCGCCCAAAGATAACTCAAATTTTGCAAAGAGAATAACTGGAGTGAAAAAATATATTGACAAAACTAATAAATGCGTGAGATGAAGGAAATTGTTAGGAAAACCCATAAAGGAGGATTATCCTATGCAAAAGAAAAAGAAAGCAGTTCGTAAAACAACGAAGTGCGCAACAAAAACAAAAAGAAAAACAACAAAGAAAAAATAATTGAATCCATAACAATTGTTATGGATTGTTTTTCTTTAGCTACCCCATGAAAATGGGGTAGTTTTTTTATACCCCGTCGATTTTTTCAAACGTAATACAAGTAACAGCGTTTTCTGTGCTCGTTGGGTCGTTGAAATCAACGTCAGTTGCTGAATAAGCTGGGCCACGTGTTAAGATAAATTGGGCTGTTGTGCCATTTGCAGGAACTGTAAGTATCGTTGCTCCAGAAAAATAAGCATTACTAAACAAGAGTGGAGGTCCATCAGAAGTAAAATTATACGCAGCGCTCCAATCAATCCCCACCTCAGTCGAACCATTGAGCAAGAGATACATTCTAGTGAATTTTATCGCAGATCGCAGGGCACCAGTCCTAACACTAAATCGAAAATGCACCTTATAAACACCTGAAGGAAGGGTAAAGGTGTTGTTCGAGTCGAGAGTAATATTTGTGGAATGGGCCTGCAGGGTTGAAAATGGAACAACTATAGTCTCTCCCGTTATATTATTCACTGCCTCTTCCTGAACTGCCACAGCTTCTGCTGAAGAAAAGAGGAAGCCACCTGTTGCTCCCGTTGCCCCCATCGGTCCCTCTGCACCTGTCACACCTTGACTAGGGCGCACCATTTCTTGCATTCTCATCTGTATCTTCGCATTGGAATGGCTCTTTTCTACAAGATCAGCAGAAAAGCCTATCTGCGTTGAGCTCACAAAGCAGACATATAGAAACCAAGAGAGAGATCTTTTCATAATATTTATCCTTTAAGCTTGTGAAAGACAATGCGGGTTGGATGGTTGTTTGTAGTCGAAGCATCGTAGAATGCAAAATCCGTAGTAGCTGTTCTCGTTATAACCAATGTAACCTCTGTATTGTCATTTTCGATGGAAAAAATCTTCGAGCCAACAATACTTGTGGCTTCAGCGGACGTAATAGGGAGTTCGTAATTATACGCAGCACTCCAGTCCAAAGGAATTGCCGACCCACTGCCAAGCTCCAACCTCATCCCATTAAAGGCAAAAACATCCTCTGTCGAAGCAGTAAACTGGAAATGAACGCTATAGGTTCCTTTTGGGAGAGTAAATGCATCATTCGAAAGAGAGATTCCCTTAGCTTTTTGTAGTGTACTAAAAGGAACCACTATCTCTGTTTCACCACTATCAAAAACTTTTAACTCACTTTGATACGCAGTTGCATAAACAGGCATAAATACTGGACCTGTCGCCCCTGTTAGTCCTTGAGCCCCTGTTACTCCTGGAATCTTCTTTTCATCAAAGGCCACCTTTGAGCCTGACTGAGTCTTTCCCTTTGGAACAAGAAGATCAGCAGCAGATAACTGCAATCCCACTACACAAAGGGCAGTATATGCAAACAAGACAAAAGATTTTTTCATAATTTCCAGTCCTTATATAATTCTATGGAACTCTATACGAGTTGGAGAATTGTTTACACTCACCGGATCCTTAAAAGTAAAGGCATCGGTTGCTTCTCGAGAGAGCACAAGAGAGACTTGTGTATTGTCGTCTGCAACATCAAAGATCATTGCCCCAGAAAAAGCAGTCCATTTATTTTCATAGAGTTGCGCTCTAGAGTTGTAGGCAGCGCTCCAGTTCAATGGAAGGGAGGATCCATCTCCAAAATTTAGCTTCATCTCCGTAAATGTAAAGGGAGTGTTTGGTGTTAAATGATCAATTGTGAATTGAAAATGCATGCTGTACCTACCCGCTGGAAGGGTAAATGTGTTTGCCGCAAGAGATATCCCATCTGCTTCTCCTAACGTATCAAAAGGAAGCACTATCTCTGTCTCATCAGAGATCGCCATTACATCGCTTTGATACGCTGTAGCATATACAGAGGGCGCTTCCGGTCCAGTTGGACCTATTGGCCCTTGAGGGCCTGTTGCCCCTGGAATTTGTTGCATCTTATATACTACTCCCGCCTGAGACTTACTACGGCCCTTTTCAACAACTTCAGCTTGAACAGCAATACAAATTAAAGCGGCTACAACACTACTTACGAGCAGATATCTTCTCATAACCTTCAAATCCCTCAAAAAAAACGCATTAGTAAAAGTGAATGTAGCCATAGCAAAGCGAGAAGTCAATGAAGAAAATGAATTTTTAACCCCTGATTGCGATCTATCCTCCCACATAGGATAGGCGAAGGGAATAAGATACGAGTGTTGCGAGATCAGCAAGGTTAAAAACCTTGTCAAGGAGCAACGCGAAGTAGATTATTTTCTGTAGCCATCCTATGTGGGAGGATAGGTCGCAATCAGGGGTTTAAGGCAAATAGAGATGGAAGAGGTTGTCTCCTTTTGCTATAGTCAAAGGTCTCTAAAGAGACGAGCTTATGACAAATTCTCTACAAAAACTCCTCGATATGACATGGATAGCGCTACGAGAACAAAAGGGTAGTGCAATTCCTGTTGATGAAAAAAGCCTTTCCTTTTTTACAAACTCACCCTCTCCACCAAAACCAGTAGAGGTTCAAGAGATGAAAGAAGACCTTCCCAAACAAATCCCCCCCGAGGTCGATCAGAGCCAAGCAGAGGAAAGACGTCTTAAAAAGCTTCTTCCTCGGCCTGTTACTCTTACCGAAAAAGAGATCTCAAAAAAGGACCTCGATAACGCGAAAAAGCATATGAGTATCTCAGATAAGCCTCTCTATAAAGAGCCACAGATCGCCAATAAAAAGGGCTCGTGGACTTTCTTTATTGAAATCGCAGAAAAAAGCCCCCATCAAGCCTTTATCCAGTCAGTTCTCTCTGCCATCTCCTCTCGGCTGCAGATTCAAGTCTCCCCTCATTCGTGCAAAAAGAGCTCTCTCTCCATCCAGCTCCCACTCTTTATACAAGAATGCGACCATCTCCTTATCGTGATGGACCAACACGAAGAATCCTCTATAAAAAAGAACCTCGAATCCATCCCCGGCTTTTCACCATCTCAAAATATCTCGCCCATTCCTCTCTCTACCCTGGGAACCCTTCACGGTCGCCCTATTCATGGCCTCACACTCCATGTCCACTCTCATGAGGATAAAACGTTCAAGCAACAGCTCTGGAGCGCTTTACAGCGCTTGGCTCATACTAGTTATACCTCTTGAATTTATTGTAATTTATTTTCAAATATGCTAACTTTTTATACAAAACACCAATTTAAAAGGTTTTTATGCCGAGATTTAAACCAATACAAAGTACTGACGAAATAAAAGCATCCAATGATTGGACTGATTCAACAAAGTTCATTAGCAAGGGTAGGATTGTTGGCGAAAATGGAAAACCACAACTTTCAGACTATCAGGGGCGCCAATACCGTTTAATTTCTAAAAAAGAACGGCCATTTTCTCGCTGCGAGAGAGTAAGAAGAGGGTTTTTAGGCGGTTTAGCAGTAGCCTGTTCATTGGGCATTGCACTAGCGTGCAAATCTATCAGAAAGCTTTTTACAGAGAATTTAGCAAAAATACGGTTTGGGATTCCTGTTGTCCCCCCAACAAATACTCATACCAATAATTTTAATGAACAAGACATACCAAAGATTACCTCGGAAATTAAATCGCATATGGGAGAGATTCTCAACAAAAACAAAAAAGGAGATGGCCTTACATTTTATCCCAGTCGAAATAATATAATTTTTTCACTAGATTCTCTTCCTGAATATATTTTCAAAATGGCCTGTGGTTTGTCTTCTGCAACGAGGCGGTATAACCAAATAGATTCTGCACGAGAGATCTGTCGCAGACACCAGTTAGGATTACTTGTAATTCCAGAGGCTCGTCTACTGAGTGTCACACACAACAATCGGTATTATACAATTCTTGCTGAGAAGAAACTAGAAATCGACAAGAGCGAATATACTCAGGAAAAATACTTTGAAGAATATGCTGACAGCCTAAATGAAGCTGTTCGTCAGCTTGCTGTTCTTATCTGCCTGACTGGTTACTCTGATGTCGAGCAGCGCAATAACCCTGTTTTACACAATAGCCTGAACGAATTTGGACAAAGACAACTTGCGCTTATTGATCTTGAACACATGAGAGATGCAGAAAGGGGATTATTTGGTGGCCTTTCCAACGGGTTAGTCCGCTGCGTTACAAAAACACAGGCAAACATTGTTAGAAAGGTAGCAAAACAGCATCGGATCAGCACTTCTGATTTTAAAAGAGCTCTTGAAACAAGAAAAAGAAACTTAGAATATAATCAAAAACTAAAAGAATATCACACAAAACGTGGAATTAAAACAGGGGCTGAACTTATTCAGCCTGATATTGAGACACTGGGGCTAGATTTAAACGAGATAGCCACAATTAAGCAAAAGGTCAAAGACAAAAATGGTCGCCGCATAATGACAGATGACGGTGATTTTGCTTATGAAGAAAAAACCATGTCTCTTAGGGATTTTACAAACATTCTTATCGAAGAGATAAACAAATCTATTCAGGAAAAACCAGATACCGATCCACCAAAAGGAAAGCGTCATATTGTATTATGTGTGGATCGTGACCCCCTTGAAGATTTCGAAAGAGCTGGTTCAGCCGGCTACAGATTCATCCCAAACGAAGAACAAGCAAAAAAAGAGTATTGGATACCCCGCATACTTACTGCTCTTCTTGAAAAGGGTTACCTTTTCAAGATAATTGAAATGTGGGATCCATATATTATTCAGGCTTAAATCTAACCTTTTTTAAAGATCAGAATAGATACTGCTCGGGGTTATAAGCTCATTCTTTTGTTCAACTACAGAGACCAACTCAAGGTCTTTTTTCTGGTTAAATAGAGACAAAATCCTTCCCGCTACTCTTATCCCTTTTTCGAGAAGACCTTCTCGGACAACCTCAACGGACCCTGCAGGAAGCTTTTCATTGACAGCCTCAACAGACTCTGAAGGAGGTTCTTCATCAGGGCCTGTAACAACAATTTGGGGTATCGGCAGTTCTTCTCTCGCTACATTTTTTACAGGAGAGCTAAAATAGGTCATACAAAAATCCTTTGTGCAGAAAGAATTGCCCACATGGTTTATGATAATCGAGTCATTTGGAGGAAATAAAACCTACGATGTCATCGCAGCAATATGCACAGGTTCTTCTCGAGCTCTCAATCAGAAAACCTCTCGACTATGCTGTCCCCCACGAAATTGCTCAAGAGATTTGCATTGGCAGCTGGGTTGAGGTCCCTCTAAGAAATAGAATATCGCGCGGCTATGTTATCGCTCTCTCCGATACCTCTTCTGTAGAAAAACCCCTTCCTATCAAGCGTCTTTTAAGCGAAGGTCCTGTTATCACAGAAGACCTCTTTCAGCTCGCCCTCTGGATGGCCACTTACTACGCAACTCCCATTGAAAAGGTTATCAAAACCATGCTTCCAACAGGCGTGAGAAAGGCTGTTCAGCCAAAGCGCCAGTACTTTGTCAAGCGTGCCAAAACTCGATCCGATCTTGCTCGCGACTATCAACCTCTCATACAAAAAGCTCCTCAGCAGGCAAAGGCCATTGAAATCCTTTTGCAAACTCGACGGGGAATGCTGCTCTCAGAACTCCTTGAAAAGGCCTCCTGTCATGCCTCTTCTATTACCGCCCTTCAAGAAAAAGGTCTCGTCTCTCTTGAGATGGTGCGAACAGATCAACCAATAGTTATTGGCGAAAAATACTTTCGCTCTGCTCCAAAAAAGCTTCGTCAAGAACAAAAAAGAGCACTGCTATCGATTACCAAACCTCTTTCTAAAAGCCTCTTCTCTGTCAAACTCCTCTTTGGCGTGACAGGAAGCGGCAAGACAGAAGTGTATATGCAGGCAATCGAACAAGCTTTAGATCAGGGCAAGGGTGTTCTCATGCTTGTTCCCGAGATAGCGCTCACCAATCAGACGATATCGAGATTCAAAAGCCGATTTGAGGCTCCTTTAGCTGTTTTACACCACCGTTTAAGCGATGGAGAGCGGTTTGCAACGTGGAATGAGATTCGCTCGCAAAAAAAGAGGATTGTGATCGGTGCTCGCTCTGCAATCTTTAGCCCCATTCCCAATCTCGGCCTTATCATCGTCGATGAAGAGCACGAACAAAGCTACAAGCAAACAGATGAGAGCCCAACATATAGCGCCAGAGATTTAGCTATCATGCGGGGAAAATTGTGCAATGCTACTGTTGTCCTTGGAAGCGCCACACCCTCTCTTGAGAGCTACTTTAATGCTAAAAGCAACAAATATGAGCTTATCACGCTTTTTGAGCGCGGAGAGTCGATCACACTACCAAAAGTCCATATTGTCGATATGCAAAGAGAAAGAGAAAAAAAGCAGGGACTTTTTTCCGAACTTCTTCTTGAAAGAATAGCTGATCGAGCTTCCAAGGGCGAGCAAACCCTCCTCTTTTTAAACCGCCGCGGCTATCACACAACATGTACGTGTGAAAAGTGCCATGAGGTAGTCTCCTGCCGCCACTGCGACAGTGCTCTCACCTTTCATAGATCCCAAAATATGCTCTTCTGCCATTTATGCGGTTATAGCCTTCCCCCACCTAACACATGCCCAGCATGTAACGCTCACGCAGTTGCACGCTATAGTGGAGTAGGAACTGAAAAAGTTGAGGCAGCATTGAGGGCAATCTTTCCCAACCTTCGAACAATTCGTGCTGATGCAGATACCACACGACACAAAGGATCATTGGAAAAGATTTTCAACGCCTTTCGAACAGGAAAGGCTGACCTTATGGTTGGAACACAAATGATCGCCAAAGGGCTCCATTTTCCAGATGTTACCTTAGTTGGCGTTATCAATTGCGATGCTACGCTGCAAATCCCTGATTTTCGAGCCCAAGAGTCAGTCTTTCAGCTGATCACGCAAGTTTCTGGAAGAGCAGGCCGCGGATATGCTCCTGGAGAGGTTATCCTCCAAACATTTCACCCTTCACATCCAACGATTAAAGCAGCAGCAGAGCAAGACTATCCCGCTTTTTTCAATGACGAGTCTTCTACTCGAGAAACCTTTGGCTTTCCCCCCTTCTCGCGCATCGTCCGATTTATCTTTTCAGGGATAGATGAGAAGCTTGTCGCTACAACAACTCATAAATGGAAGGAACTTCTTCAAAAAAGGCTTCCTCCCTCTTTCTTCTGCCATCCTGCACTCCCCTGCGGTCATGCCAAAATCCAAGATCGGTGGCGATATCAGTGTCTCATACGAGGCCCAAGCATTACGACTATTACAAATCTTATAGAAGAGATAGATAGATCAGAGCGCCTTCCACACGGCGTTTATCGCTTTTGCGATGTAGATCCTATCTCAACATTTTTTTAAAAAAGTGCTCTATCTTATATGGGGTCCATAAGCGGCCACTAGATGATGCCGCTCTAAAAAGCTTGCAAACTTTTTTCAAGATCGCTGTCTAGCATGATCTGGAGCTCTTTGGGAAAAAAGCTTGGATCTGGAAACTCAAATATGCTCGAAGGTTGCGAAAGATGAAGCATCAAAGAAGACATCTGTTTCATTGTTGGTGGAAGGGTTGCAATTTTTGTTTTCACAATATGGAGTTTTGTAATAGAGAGTTGACAAATCTCTGGAGGAAGACAGGTTATCTGTGCTCCAGTGATAGAAAAATCTGAAATTGAAGGTTGTGTGTCCAAGAACCATTGTCTAATCTTAGCTGCAGATTGCCCCGCATCTAAAGAGAGATCAAGTTTGTTCTCGCGGCCAGAATAAGAACGAATTAACAACTTAAAACATTCAATGAGACTAATATCAACAGCTTTTTGAAAAAGCTGCTTCATCTTTTTCTGATCCCACATTATCTCGTGAGCCCTTTCTTTCAGCTCACTCTGATCCTTACATTTTGGTAAATTTCCAAGATATGAACTATCTTGAAGATGAACAAGGAGGCGAGCAACCTCAGTCTTGACTCTGCTTAACCAGGTCGCAATTTCTTGGGGATTGTCATACGATACCGATGTTTTCGCAATAAAAAAGGCAAGCAGCCCCATCAGCTCTGTGTCGTTTTGTATGCGATCAAAAAGAGCCCTTCTTTCTATCTTAGCTCTTGTTTTAGCGATTTTATCACCAATAAATGAAAAGGAGCGTTGAAGTAATTCAAGATCATTTTCTGTTGTAGTAAAAATTATACTTGTAATCTCATTAACTTTTTGACTCAACTCAGAAAACCATGGAGAGTCAATTTCTTGTATCTTAGGAAATTCACGACCTTGAACATTATATACCGAGGCAACACTCATAATTACACCTTTTATAAACAATACAATCTTTGGATTTAGTTTTTATATTTTAGCAGAAAACAGAAATTACCAGCGAGGATGAAAAGCGCGAAAAGTTTCGCGAAGCTGATCAGTGGAAACATGCGTATATCTGTTTGTGCTCGAGATATGGGCGTGGCCAAGAAGCTCTTGAATGATACGAACATCGGCTCCAGCATCGAGAAGATGTGAAGCATACGTATGGCGAAAGGTATGGGGAGAGATTCTTTTTTCAATTCCAAGGCGTTTGGCATAAGCTTGGATTCTCTTCCAAACAAGCGTTCTGTCTATTGGCTTTCCTTTACTGTTGAGAAAGAGCGCTCGTAGATCTTTGCTATCATAGCGCTCTCGAACCTCTATGAGGTATTTATCAACAGATTCTAGGACAGCTTTTGGAATGGGAACGAGCCTCTCCTTGCTCCCCTTACCACAAACTTTTATATAGTCATCGCCTACATCGTAGATCGTAAGGCCGCACAGCTCTGAAATACGAATTCCTGTTCCATATAAAAGCTCGAAGATTGCTCTATCGCAGATCCCCTCTTCTGTTGAAAGGTCGGGCGCTTGAAGCAATTTTTCAAGCTCTTGATGGCTTAAAATCGATGGGATCAGCTGCTGCACACGAGGAGCATCGAGAAAAGAAGAGACATCCTCTCGTATATATTTTTCGCGAAAGAGGTATCGCATAAAGACTTTTATAGCCACAAGAGCGCGGACAACAGAGCTCGATCGTTTGCCAGAGAGCTGTTGAGAGCTTAAAAAGTGCATGATGGTATCGAGATTTGGTGGCCACAAATTCTCAGCATATTTTTTCAAAGAATTCAAATCTCTCTCGTATGCCAGAAGCGTGTGGGGAGAAAGCCCCCTTTCTGCTCCAAGATATGAGATAAATTCAGCGATATAGTCAGGTGACATGGTGCGACTTCGATTCAGGTAACACCGCTCTTCCTACAGCCAAATCATCGACAAGATCAAGAAGCCTTCTTCCGACAGCAGGAGCTGTTATATCCTCTTTTCCCTCTTTTCGTTTCTCTATAGCTCTCAGCAAACTCTCTGCCAATACCTTTCCAAGCTGAACACCCTCTTGGTCAAAAGAGTTGATGCCCCACAAAAAGCCCTCGAAGGCAATTTTATTCTCATACAATGAGAGAAGTGCTCCTAATGTGTGGGCATCGAGTTTTTTTGCTAAAATCAGTGTTGATGGCCTATTTCCCTCAAAGTACCGGTTGGGATTTTCACTGTCCTTTCCAGTAGCAAGAGCAAGCGCTTGTGCCAATAGATTAGCTGTTAATTTCTCATTGGATGTTGTGCCCTTATAGGAAAAATCTTCTGGATATTGCGACTCTTTGAACCCAATAAATTCAACAGGAACAACATCTGTTCCTTGATGGAGAAGCTGGAAAAAGGAGTGCTGCGCATTTGTTCCGGGCTCTCCCCACACGATTTGGCCCGTTGGATATGAAACCTTTTGCCCTGTCCGATCAACACTTTTTCCATTAGACTCCATAGAACACTGTTGTAGATGTGCTGGGAAACGGTGAAGGCTTTTTGCATACGGAATAACAGCTGTTGTAGGAAGGGAGAGAAAATTCCTGTTCCAAACAGAGAGAAGGGCCAACAATAGTGGAAGATTGTCACGAATATCGCCTCTCAAGGCTAAGCGATCCATCTCGCTCGCACCATCGAGCATCTCAAAAAAAGAGTTGACGCCGACCATAAAAGCTACTGGGACGGCGCCGACAACAGAGCTTGAAGAGAACCGGCCACCAACAAAATCAAAAAGATGAAAGACCTCTTTATATTTGGTTTGATCATCCATTGGCGTTCCAGGCATCGTGACCGCTATACAATGCTCTTTGGAATTTATGGCTGATTTCTCAAACGCATCGCGAATACGAGCCTCATTTGTCGCAGTCTCAAGAGTCGTCCCAGATTTTGAAACAACAGCGACCAGCGTCTTTTTCAAATCAATCTTGGAAAGCACGCTTGTCATCTCATCAGGATCAACATTGGCAATATAATGAATCTCTTTTCCTGGAAGATGGTACGGCTCTAGAGCCTCAACAAGTGCATGAGGACCGAGCTCAGACCCCCCAATTCCAATAAAGAGAAGTGTTGTAAAACCACTTACCTTCTCGGTAAAAAAAGTTCGAATTTTGTGAAGCTCTGCTTCGACCTCTTGCCGAACTGGGCGGACAGGAGAGACCGGAACATCGAAGA
>Ga0180437_10001323_pt1 | contig 42811 bp, 34 predicted proteins | sample SS_ome_4_FD_132410 | JGI IMG/M metagenome (GOLD analysis project Ga0180437, IMG submission 132410) | Hypersaline lake sediment archaeal communities from the Salton Sea, California, USA - SS_3_D_1 metaG | ecosystem: Environmental > Aquatic > Non-marine Saline and Alkaline > Hypersaline >...
CTGAGCGCCCACAGCAGCGTCGAGCTTCTGGCTGAGCAGGTGCGGTACTATCGGCCGAAATATGCCGCAGTCACCAACGCCGATTACGTAGAGCAGCTCAAGAAGCTCATCGGCGGGCTTGACGTCGAGATTCTGGCCGGGCCGGAAGGGCTTATCGATATTGCGCAGCTTAACGAGGTGGATATTGTCCTTACGGCTGTTGTCGGCGCCGCCGGGCTGGGGGCTGTTCTGGGTGCGGCCAAAAAGGGCAAGCGCCTTGCAATCGCGAACAAAGAGCCGCTCGTCATGGCAGGTGAATTGCTGACCTGTGCCGTGCGCGGCAGCGGGGGGCAGATTGTGCCCGTCGACAGCGAGCATTCCGCCGTTTTCCAGGCGATGCAGTCGGGCAGGGGCGAACAGGTCAGCCGTATTATTCTGACGGCCTCGGGCGGGCCGTTCAGGCAGGCAGGCCCTGAGCAGATAGAAAAGGTCACGGTGGAAGAAGCGCTGGCGCACCCGGTGTGGGACATGGGTCCGAAAATCACTATCGATTCGGCGACCATGATGAACAAGGCTCTGGAGGTCATCGAGGCGCACTGGCTTTTCGGGGTCGATGTCGATAAGATTGAAGTCCTGGTGCACCCTGAGTCGATAGTTCATTCGCTTGTGGAATTTGTGGACGGCTCTGTGATAGCCCAGCTCGGCTGGCCGGATATGTGCCTTCCGATACAATATGCATTGACGTATCCACAGCGGGCGCCCGGTATTTCGCGGCGATTGAGGCTGGAGGAGGTCGGTACGCTTACGTTCGAGAAGCCGGACTTAGAGAGATTTCGCCTCTTGTCGTTGGGTTTCGAGGTTGCTCGCGCCGGCGGGACGGCTGCGGTGGTGTTCAACGCAGCCAACGAGGCGGCGGTGGAGCAGTTCTTGGCCGGGAGGATAAAATTTGTTAATATAGCCGAACTCGTCGAACACTGCGTTGATAAACATAGGGTCAGGACGGGTGTTTCGCTCGATGAACTGCTGCAGGCCGACGCCTGGGCCAGAAAAGAGGTTATTGAATGCCTAAAACAAAAGGTCGAATGAGTAATCGCTGCCGCAAATTTTTGCTGTTGGTGGTTTTGGCGGCGCTTTTTTACCTGATCGTGACCAATATCGGCGTGTTCGGGAATGTGCTTATCGTCGTATTCGGTTTCGGCCTGGTCGTGCTGGTTCACGAATTCGGACATTTTATTGTGGCCAAGGTTTCCGACATAAAAGTCGAGGCGTTTTCGATCGGTTTTCCGCCTGTTCTGGCGGGCATCATGAGGACAGAGGAAGGGTGGCGTATTCGCGTTTTACCCGGTTTTTTCGGGCCGCACATTTCTGAAGATGCCGAATCGGGAGGCGATTCACAGGAGAATTCCGACGGTGCTTCGACGGCTGGGTCGGAAGACGGGGCTTTGAGTTTTACTTTCGGCAAGGGCGGCAAATGCGGCGAGACCGAGTATCGAATCGGCCTGATCCCGTTCGGCGGGTTTGTCAAAATGCTCGGACAGGACGATACCAGGACGGCTGAGCAGACGGACGACCCTCGCTCGTATGCAAATAAGCCGGTTGGCGCTCGCCTGGCGGTTATAACCGCCGGTGTCGCTTTCAATATTTTAGCGGCGGTTCTCATTTTCATGGCGGCATTTCTTGTCGGTATAAATCTTACACCACCGGTGGTCGGGGCTGTAATTCCCGGTTATTCCGCCGCTCGAGCGGGCATTAAAGCCGGTGATGAGATAGTTGAGATAGACGGCAAGAGCAAGGACCTTGACTTTACGAACATCAGTCTGGCAGCGGCCTTTTCGGATGCTAATGAGCCTGTTCCGATGAAGGTAAAGCATCCGGACAAATCGGTTGAAGAATTTTCGCTGGTGGCCGAGAAGCACGCGGGCGACCAATTGAAGGTTTTTGGGATAGCCCCGCCGGTGAGCATGAAAATCGCGGATGTTTCCGACAAGGACACGAAGGACTTGTTCAAAGAGACCGGTTTTCTGCCCGGCGATCGGATTGTCTCGGTCGACGGAAAACAAGTGCAAACGCATTGGCAGATGAGGGAAATAGTTGTCGATTCTCTTGTGCCGGAATTGGCTGTGACTGTCGAACGCAAAAGCAAAGTCGAAGACCGCGCGAAGGACGAAAAGAACACCAAGCTGGTCACATCCCAGATTGGTCTGCTTATGGTTCCAAATGATCGGCCTGTCAAGTCCGAGTCCGACCTCGGTCAGATTTATTCGATGGTGCCGCGCCTTCGTATAACGAAGGTCGAGCCTCCGGAGTCGAAGATGGAAAAGCTGACAGGCATTATGGAAGACGGATGGGACCTGCTTTTGCGCACAGTCGGTTTTAGGGAAGAAAGCAACGATGCAAAGCCTGTTCTAAAGGAAGATGATATTATCTTCGCCGCCGGTGACGTTGAGAATCCCACGAAAAAAGAGTTACAGGACATCGCCACAGAGTATAGGGACAAATCCCTCACTATAAAAGTGCTTCGTGATGTCAATGGCGTTGAGCAGGTGCATATGGTCGCCGTTGAGCCGAAGGGTGTGAAGGGAAGTGAAAGGGCGATTATCGGCATCGAACTCAAGCTTGACGCCGAGCATCCGGTTGTTGCCAAAACAATTGCCTTCCCGGACGGCTCGACGGGCCTGCCGATTCCTCGCGGTGCGACCGTGACGGCGGTTGACGGCGCAGCCGTATCGAGCTTCTATGACGTTATCGGTGAGCTGAGCAGGAAAGCCGGACGACCAATAACTATAGAGTGGAAGAGCGAATCGCAGGAATCGGGCGGCGTGGCCTTCGAGCCGGGCGACGTCGGAGAATTTGTCACTGCCAAGTCCGCATTTGCCGTGCCGATTCCTCTTGAAAACATGGACAGGCTGTACGAAGCCGATGGCCCTTTTGAAGCGGTAGCCATGGGCTGCAGAAGAACCGGCATGTTTGTGGCGCAGGCCTACGCGACGCTCAAGAGCCTGATTAACCAGAGTGTCTCGGCCGAGAACCTGATGGGACCTGTGGGGATCGTCACTCTCAGCTACAAAGTTGTTGCGGACCAACCGTTGATTTACTATGCGTACTTTCTGGGTTTGATCAATGCGTGCATTGCCGTATTTAACTTTCTGCCCTTGCTTCCTCTGGACGGCGGCCACGCTTTGTTCTTAGTGATAGAGAAGGTCAAGGGCTCAGCGGTCAGTACGCAGATTCAGGGAACCGCGGCCAATATCGGATGGGTGCTTGTGGGAGTACTTTTTGTCTACATAACGTTTAACGATATCCTAAGGACTATTTTCGATTGACGGGCCTTGCGGAGGGACCCTGCGAGGCGAATCGCCAAATCTGTCACCGGCGAACAAAAGGAGTTGAAGACAATTGGAGCGGTATAATATCAGGGAAGATAGCGGGGTGGGGGCGGCGATTCTGAAGCGCCGTGACGAGCGGGTCTATGAGCTGATAAGACGAGCGCAGGCCAGGCTCGGCGGTGCAGGGGGTTATCATGAGGGCCTTTTCGGCACCCTGCGGCAGGAGGATGGCGAAGTCTATGAACTTATAGCCGGCGAGTACGAGATGCAGCGAACGACGTTGCAGCTTATCGCCGCTGAGGGCCAGTGCTCGCGGGCGGTCCTGGCGGCTCTTGGGTCGGTGGTTCAGAACAAGACAACGGAGGGTTTTCCCGGCGGCAGGTTCCACGGCGGCTGCGAGATTGTGGACCGTATAGAGCAGCTCGCGGTCGAGAGGGCGAGGAAAGCGTTCGGTGCCGAGTATGCGAACGTTCAGCCGCATTCGGGGACGGCGGCGAACCAGATAATCATCACGGCTGTGCTGCAAAAAGGCGATAGGATACTTAGTCTCGGTCTGGACCAGGGAGGCCACCTCTCGCACGGAGCGGCGGTTTCGTTCACCGGCAAGTTTTTCGAGACGGAAAACTATTACGTTGACAAGACCACCTTGCTGCTTGACTACGATACGATTAGGCGCCGCGCGCTCGAGGTTAGACCCAGGCTCATTATCTGCGGCGCGAGCGCCTATGCCAGGACAATCGACTTTCGAAGATTCAGAGAGATCGCCGACGAGGTCGGCGCCTACCTGTTGGCGGACGTGTCGCACTTGTCGGGTTTGATTATGGGCGGGGCGCACGCCTCGCCGGTGGACTGGGCTCACTTTACCACGACGAGCACTTACAAACCGGGCGGTCCGAGAGGCGGACTGATACTTATGGGCGGTGATTATAACCAGAAGATCAGCGTCGGCTCGAAGAACACCGTTTTGTGGAAGCATATTGAGAGAACAACATTTCCCGGCGTCCAAGGGACACCACATCTTAACAACATAGCCGCAAAGGCGGTCTTTCTAAAAGAGGCTGTTTCCGAGGAGTACAGGCTCAGGCAGTTCAGGATTATAGAGAACGCCAGGAGACTTGCCGCAGGTCTGATGGCACGCGGATTCGACGTGCTGACGAAAGGCACCGATAACCACATGGTCCTTGTGAACGTGGCGAACTTCAAGAAAGGCTTGACCGGGGTGATTGCGCAGAAAAGCCTCGAAGAGTGTGGTATAATCGTCAATATGAACAGGCTTCCGTATGATAAGAAAGGGGCGGCTGTTGCCAGCGGTATACGGCTGGGCACGCCCATCGTTACGAAAAACCAAATGGGCGCCGAGCAGATGGACATGATATCGGCGCTGATAGAGGCGGTACTGACACGAGTAAGGACGTTAAACGACACCGAATACGAGCTTGACGCATCTTTCCGGGAGCGTACCCGAGACCGGGTGGCAGAATTGTGCGAAACTTTCGAGATGCGCTGATTGTCGGGCCTGCAATGTCCGTATGGTCTTCGTGTTCTGTGTTGATTTTTGCAGTCAAGGGCTGAAGCCATGAAGAAATTTGCACTCATAGGCGTGGGCGGATACATCGCCCCTCGCCACCTTGAGGCCATAAAAGAGACAGCCAACGTTCTGGTCGCAGCCCTCGACAAGAGCGATTCGGTCGGCATTCTCGATTCCTATTTCCCCGACGCTGATTTCTTCACGGAATTCGAACGGTTCGACAGGCATCTTGAGATGCTGCGCAGGACCAGGGCCGGAGGCGCCGATTACGTTTCAATATGTTCGCCAAACTATCTGCACGATGCCCACGTCAGATTCACACTTCGCATCGGCGCCGACGCAATCTGTGAAAAGCCGCTTGTGCTGAACCCCTGGAACGTGACGGCGCTCGAGCAGAGCGAGAAAGAGTCGGGCAGGCGCATCAATGTAGTTTTGCAGCTTCGCCTTCATCCCGCGATCAAGGCTTTGAAGCGGCGTGTGGATGAATCGCCGGTGGATAAGACTTTCGATGTCGATTTGACCTATGTAACTTCGCGCGGCCACTGGTACGCTTCGTCATGGAAGGGAGATACAAGGAAGTCGGGTGGAATAGCGACGAATATAGGGATTCATTTTTTCGACGTTCTGTCGTGGATATTCGGGCCGGTCAAGGAAAACCTTGTGCACGTATACGAGCCGAAGAGAGCGGCGGGATTTCTCGAGCTTGCGCGTGCGCGTGCGCGCTGGTTTTTATCGCTTGACCGCAAACATCTGCCCTTCCAACCCGAACCCGGCCAGCCGATGACTTATCGTTCCATGAAAGTAGATGGTGAAGAAATCGAGTTTTCAGAAGGTTTTACCGGCCTTCATACCGAGAGTTACAAACAGATTCTAGCGGGCAAAGGTTTTGGTCCGAAGGACGTGATGGGATCGACGGTAATCGTCTCGCATATTCGCCAATCAGGGCCGTTGGGCCTGCGGGGTGACTATCATCCGATGCTGGCCCGGGAATGATTTCGCCGGCTGAAAGCCGTGATGTTTGAAGCATATTGTTCTCGCGCAGCCGCTGGAGAATTGAAATGTCCGAAGAGCAGACAATAAAGGACGGCACCAACCCAGAGCGGAACTTTTACGTTCACGAAACCAGCATTGTCGAGGAAGGCGCACGAATCGGCGAAGGCACCAAGATATGGCATTTTTGCCATATAAGCAAAGACGTCGAAATCGGCAAAGGGTGCATATTCGGCCAGAACGTCTTTGTCGCTGACGGCGTGGTCATCGGCGACAACGTAAAAGTCCAGAACAATGTCTCGATTTATACCGGTGCAATAATTGAGGACGACGTTTTCCTCGGTCCTTCGTGCGTCTTGACGAACGTGAGCAACCCGCGTTCGCAAATCGTTCGGCGCGGGCTTTACGAAAAGACCATCTTTCGCCGTGGCGCCACCGTCGGGGCCAATGCCACCATTGTATGCGGTATAGAGCTTGGCAGGTATTGCTTTGTCGCAGCGGGGGCTGTCGTGACCAAAAGTGTGCCCGATTATGCATTGGTCAGGGGCGTGCCGGCAAAGCAGGTCGGGTGGATAAGCCGGCACGGCATTACTTTGCCCGGGCCCGATGCCGAAGGTATTATGGTTTGTCCGGAAAGCGGCTATCGCTACAAGCAAGTCGAAAGCGGCGTGCTCGGCTGCCTGGACCTCGACGAAGATTCGCCTTTGCCGGCGGATATGAAGATTGGTAAAATCCCCTACCGAAAGGTAAAACAAGGAAAACTGCCGGAGAATGAGCAGTAAGGTTAAGTTAATGAGGAGACAAATGCAGGTACCCCTTCTGGATTTGAAGGCCCAGTATGCGGCAATCAAGGATGAGGTTCTGGCTGCGGTGGCGGAGGTTCTTGAGTCTCAGCAATGTATAGGCGGAGCCAGGGTCACCGAGCTTGAAGAGAGAATAGCTACTTCGAGCGGGTGCAAATACGGCGTAGCCGTCTCCAGCGGAACGGACGCTATTCTGGATTGTTTGATGAGCCTGGAGATAGGGTCCGGTGACGAAGTTATCACGACGCCTTTTACGTTCTTCGCCACCGCCGGTTGTATAGCGCGCTGCGGCGCAACGCCTGTCTTTGTGGACATCGATGCGAAGACTTACAATATCGACCCAGAGCTTATCGAACGAGCCGTTACGGAAAAGACCAGGGCCATTATGCCGGTCCACCTTTTCGGGCAAATGGCGGATATGTATCCGATCATGGCCCTTGCGGGCAGGCATAAACTTGCGGTAATCGAAGACGCGGCCCAGTCTGTCACAAGCGTGTACAAGGGCCGAAAGGCGGGTAGTTTCGGAACGGCAGGGTGCTTTAGTTTCTTTCCGAGCAAGAACCTGGGCGCAGCCGGCGACGGCGGGATGGTGGTTACCAACAACGAAGATTTGTACGAACAACTGATGATCGTGCGCAACCACGGGGCGAATCCGAAGTACTACCACAGTTTTGTCGGTGGCAATTTCCGTCTTGACGCGATACAGGCGGCCGTTTTGCTGGTGAAGCTGCCCCACTTGAAGCGGTGGTCGCAGGCACGTCGCGAAAACGCTGCTTACTATGATCAAAAGTTCGCACAAACGCCCGTTGGCACGCCTTATGTATCCGAAGACTGCGAGAGTATTTACAACCAGTATGTGATCAGGGTCCCGCGGCGCGACGAACTGTTTCATCATCTGCGTCAAAAGAATATCGGATGCGAGATATATTATCCGGTGCCGCTGCATCTCCAGAAGTGCTTCGAGCATCTCGGAAGCCGTGAAGGTGACTTCCCGGAATCCGAAAGCGCGGCAAAGGAAGTTCTCGCCCTTCCGATATATCCTGAGCTGACAGATGAAATGAAAGATTACGTGGCTGAGACGATAATATCCTTTTTCGGTTGACCCCTGTCTGTGCCGCAGGTGGGGCGTTCTAAGATTGACCGCAGGGCCCGGGGTGTTTTGTAATGTACAAAGACAAGACGGTATGTGTCGTAGTTCCGGCATACAACGAGGAAAAGCTCATCGGCAAAGTCATCGACACTATGCCGGATTATGTGGACAAGGTTGTTGTCGTCGACGACAAGAGCAACGACGCCACTGCGGCGATTGCGGCTGAATACGCCGAGCGCTCCGGCGGACGGATAATACTGGTTCGGCACAGTGAGAACCAGGGTGTCGGTGGGGCCATAGCAACGGGTTACAAATGGGCGCGCGACAATAGGATGGATACTACCGCCGTGATGGCCGGTGATGCGCAGATGGACCCGCAGGACCTGCCGAATCTGCTTGAGCCTGTCGCAGCCGGTCAGGTCGATTACGCCAAGGGCAACCGCCTTTTTACGGGCAACGCATGGCAGTTGATACCGAAGTGGCGGTACCTGGGCAACTCGTATTTGTCGCTGCTTACGAAGATTGCATCGGGCTACTGGCACGTGGCCGATTCGCAGACCGGATACACGGTGATCAATCTGCGAGCGCTGGAAATGCTGGACCTGGACAGGATATATAAAAGGTACGGGATGCCGAACGATATGCTCGTGAAGCTGAATGTCTACAACTTCAAGGTCCGCGATATCCCGGTCAGGCCGGTTTACAATATCGGCGAACGGTCGCTGATAAGGCTTCGCAAGGTGGTGCCGACCTTGTCCTGGCTGCTGCTGAAGGGATTCCTCTATCGAATGAAGGAAAAATACGTAATAAGAGACTTCCACCCGCTGGTGTTCTTCTACGCGGTGGGCCTTGTTTTCGGCTTCGCGACAGTGATATTATTCGCTCGCGTGTTCTGCGTATGGTTTGTCAGAGGTTCGATCCCGGCTATAAACGCGCTGGCAGCGATGTTTTCATTCATGAGCGCAGCGATGTTCACCCTCTTCGCAATGTGGTTCGACATGGAATCCAACAAGGAACTCAAATGAATTCCGGGCATACTGATCTGCTTCGGCGCGGCTTTTAGACGGTGACGAATGAGAATTCTCGTTGAAATAACGCATCCAGCCCACGTTCACTTTTTTCGCAACGCAATTTCGGAATTTCACAGACACGGCCACGAAGTCGCCGTAACCGCAAGGAAGAAAGACATCGCCCTCGAACTGTTGCGTAATTACGGCTTTGAGTTTACGACGCTCAGCAAAAAAGGCGGCGGCAAGTTCGCACTTGCAGGTGAGCTTATTGTCAGGGACGCCCGCCTCTGGCGGTTCTGTCGGGAATTCAAACCCGACGTCCTTACGGCGATCGCGGGTGTGTCCGCCGCCCATGTTGGTTTTGCTTTGCGCCGCCCCGTAGTGGTCTGGGACGACACCGAAATCGCGACCCTGTCCCATATCATTAGCTATCCCTTTGTTAGTGCTGTTTATACCCCTGACTGTTACCAGAAATCACTGGGGCGCAAGCACCATCGCTATCCGGGCTGTCACGAGCTTGCCTACCTGCACCCCGATCGTTTTACTCCCGACATCGAGATTGTAAAAGGGCTCGGAATAAATCCGGCGGAGAAGTACTGCATAATACGTTTCGTGAGCTGGCAGGCCCACCATGATGTTGGTCAGCACGGTCTTATGGAGGGTAAGAGACTTAGCTTTGTCGATGAAATCGCCAAACATGCCCGGCCATATATCACTTCCGAATCGCCGCTGCCGAAGGAGCTTGAACTTTATCGCCTCGATATTCCTGCCCATCAAATCCACCACGTCCTGGCCTTTGCAGGGCTGTATGTCGGCGAGGGAGCCACAATGGCCTCCGAGGCCGCCGTCCTGGGTGTCCCCGCAGTTTACGTAAGTACCCTGAAGGCGGGCAACATGGACATGTTCGAAGGATACGGTCTGCTCAAGCAAACCACAGATACCGACCAGGCACTGCAATATGCTCTGGACTGGCTGGGCGACCCTAAAACAACGGACAACTGCGCCGCTGCCCGCGAGAAAATCCTGGCGGAGAAAATCGATGTCACCGCCTTTGTGGTTGAAGTAATCGAGCAAAGAGCGGGAAAGCCCTGAATTGCTGTGCCGTGCAATTTTTCGTTGTCGCTTGCCGGTTCTTAGGTACAACGCTTCCTGACGAGCATCAATCCTGCTAAGGCGAAAAATCCTATTGTTGTCGGTTCAGGGACTATCGCAGCCACGGCTTCTGGGGCAAGGGCGTTGTCGTAGATCCGGACATCGTCGATCGTTCCATAAAAGAACGCTCTGTCAGCTCCACGGTAACTGTGTTTTCCGATGCTGATATGGTCCACGTCGGTGACGTAATTACCTGTCTGCTCATTTGCGGCTGTGTCTACTTCCAGACCGTCTATATAATAGACGATGTTAGTTGAATCTACAGTTACGGCATAATGATGCCACTGGCCGTAATCTCTCATTGGGTCGTGTAGAAGCTGGCCCACGCCGCTGGTTCTGACAATCACGCCTGCATAAGGATCGGGTGACCCGATGCTGCGCTCTGTGTAAAGGATTATGGAAGATTCAGCATATCCAACAACGGAATCATCGTCTCTTTGCTGGAGTATCGGGTTTTCCGCATCAACGCCTCCACCGGGTCCGTAGTGGTTTGCCCAGGCTGCGATTGTGAATTCTGTGGTGGTGACGAAGTAATCCGAGAACTCGACGTAATCGCCATCGCCGTCGAGACCGAGCACGTTTCCTCTTTGCGCATCGTTGACTATCTGTGCATCGCCCATCAGCGTGCCGTGATTGCCCCCGACGCTGTCGTCTGCATTGACTTCGAACTCGTAATGGTGCACCGGCTCGCCACGGGCTGCAGCCGCCGCAAAGCCCGATACCACAACCGCCGCGAGTATAAAACAAAATCTTCCAACCACACAACTTCTCTGAAACCTGACGTCTTTCTTATTCATTTGCGCTCCTTTCGACAACGTGTTAGTAAAGCTCAATCTATACTACACGACATAAAATTTTTTCGGCTTACGATTTTGAAAACCGCTTGTCAACCTTTCGAACAGGCGCCGCCATTGTGCAGGCGCACCCCGACCGTTTTGCCGTTTCCTTGAGAAATACAGACACAACCACGCCCAGCAAGGCCCCGTCCATATTCCCTTGTTCTCGGTCCTGCTCCCCTCTTTCCCTGCTGGTCGCTGCATAAACGCCGGAGCCGGACAGCGGTGGCTAACTCTCACGTTTTCCCAGCTTCAATCAATACTACAGCTACTGTTGTCAAATGTCAAGTATTTTTTCGCCTTTTTTCATTTTTTTCAAAAACGGTTCCTAACCTGCCTGTTTCAAGGACTTTACGAGAATGATTCGTCGATAAGTGAGACGTTAGCAGGCGACCCGTTCGGTCACCGGACGGCGGGCCGTCGGCGGCTCAGGCGGGCTTAGCGGCGTAGATGACGATGTAGCTCAGCGACACAGGCGCCGGCGCCCACACGCCGCCGAGCGAAGCGCCGCAGCCGACGGTCTTTATTACTTCATAGCCGCTGTTTTCGAGAAGCCGCCACACCCACCGCGGCGTGAAATAAAACGCGTGATCCTCTGTATAGTAGAACCTGCGCAGGCAGAGGTACTCGGCTATAACTGCGGGAATTCCCAGCGGGTTGGGCGTAGATATCAAAAGTGAGCCGCCGGGGGCGACGTAATTTCTGGCCGAGCGCAAAACGTCGTAGGGCCTTTCAACGTGCTCGATGAACTCGCCCATCAGAACGGTGTCAAACTTCTCACCCGGCAGCAGGCCGTCGATTTTGAAGATGTCACCGACGATGTGATCGGTGTAAGGTGCGCGGACCTCCATGTCCTCAAGATCAAAGCCCACAACTCTCTTACCACGGAGGCTGCGGTTTGGCATCCTGGCACAGCCGACGTCGAGAATACTGCCTTCGCCGGCAAGTTTTGCCAGCGTCCGCTGTCTGCGTTTTTCGTAACACTTCAGCATTTATTGAATTGTAATGGCCGACCGCAGCTTTTACAATTGCTTTTGCTGACAAAGGATGACCATGACTAAATGGCTGAGGAACATTCTGGCGGCGGCGATTATAGTCGCCCTTTTCTGGTATCTGCTCAAACACAGGCATGAGCTCGAACAGGCCCTTTCGAATTTGACCATCCTGCAATTAGCCGCCCTGTATCCGCTGGTGCTGGCGCAGGTGCTCTGCAGTGCGGCCGTCGTCCGCACCTTGCTGGCGGCCTTGAAAACAAAAACGACCTTGCTGGACATGTTTCTGCTGCATAACGCCACGGTCCTGCTTAATTATCTCCCGATGAAATTCGGCACCGTCTTTCGGGCCGCCTATCTCAAGCGACATCACGGCCTTTCCTACGCCCGTTTTGGAACGTTCTTCGTGCACCTGATGCTTCTGATGACCGCCGTTGCCGCCGCGGTCGGGCTTGTCGCACTGGTTGCGGCATACGGAATTGCCGGCTGGGAAAGAAAAATACTGACGCTGCTCTTTTTGGTTTCTCTGCTCGGGTCGCTTTGCATGATTTTCACACCGCTGCCGATTCCAAAAGGCCCGGGCCGCTTAAGCTGCGTTGTGAGAAGCTTTCTAACCGGCCGAACCGATGTTGTCCGCAGCAGAGCAGCGCTCGCCGCCGGGGCGGTTTTGCTCACGGCAAATTATGCGATGACCTCCGTCAGGCTCTGGATTATCTATGCGGGCATGGGTGAACAGATCCATCCAGCCGGATATCTCGTGCTGGGCGCCATTGGATTTGCCGTCATGTTTGTCAGCTTCACACCCGGTGCGCTGGGCATAAGAGAAGCGGTCCTCGGCGCCGCAGCAACCGTTCTCGGCGTGCCGCTGGAGGTCGGTATTCTCGCGGCGGTGATTGATCGCGCGGTGGTCTTCAGCTTCGCATTTACAGTGGGCGGAATATGCGCACTCTACCTTTGGCGCAAATCGCCCGGCGACTTCAGAAAATCAGAAATGGACATACCGCAGGACGATTAACACACCTCACTCAGCGCGAAGGCTTGCTCTGCAAATCAAAAATCCAGTAATTGGGCATCCAGGCTCTATAGAATTTGCCGTATTTGGACTCTCCGTCGTGACCGGGTACGCGCATGTATTCATATTGCTGGGCCAACTGGTTGATTAGAGGCGCCAGCGGAGCGCGTCTCGGAATTACTTCAGGAACCAGGCAGTAGGAAAACCTTCCGGTTTTTGCCTTTTCTTCGATATCCTTCAGTGACTCTGAAACCATAATTCTTCCGTCGGGACCGAATACTCCGGACGGAGTGATTTCTCTGTCAAGATACCAGGCTATCTCGGGGCGATAATGGGCGCCCTTTGAGCTGTGTTGATTCACGATGAACGAAGGGTCCAGGCTCAAAATCCCCTTGTCGGACGGTATGCTCTGGTTCAGCATCTTGAGCATCTTGATTTTGTCCGGCGACTGCCATCTGATCCCGTAGTAATAGTTTGTTCCCCTGATGCAGCAAACAGCCAATACCGCCCCGAAGAGCAGGACGGCTAAACAGGCCGCGCGGCGATTAACTTTCTTCAGAATATCCCACAACAGCATCAGGCCCAACGCCGCCGCGATCGCGATAAACGGTCCGAGCGGCTGCTCCCAGGTCTGGTGTCGCCATAAAGCGCCTCGCAGAATGAGCAATTGCGACAAAGGCACCAGTAGAAACAGCCAGAACTGTGGAAATCGCCTCTTGCGAATATTTTCCTCGCCCGCTAATTGCCTTACGGGATTGGGTGTCAGAATGAGCCATTGACCGAGAGTGAGATACCCAATGGCTACAATCAGCACAGGGAAAGTGAAATTGGTCTTGGCAAATTCCCATAATTTGTCAAACCACTTGCCCCACAGAAATACCGCCTCCTCGCCCTTTGCCGAACGCCACTTGTAGAGCTCGACGATTTTATCAGTGTCCCAGCCGTAACCGGCGGCCATAATGGTAAAGTTCAACACCAGGCTAAGCAGAGGCGCCATAACCATGATTGCCAGCAGCATCGTATCGGGCAATTGCTTTCGAAAAATACACCGAAACACGTAGTGCACGCCGATTGCAAATGCGTAGAAAAAGCCGTTCCACCCGAACTGCAGCGTCAGAAACAGCCCCGCAGCCAACCCCCACTTGTGAAGGGGCCTCGGCTCAGGGCCGTTTCGAATTGCGCCAATCAACACCAGATAGCACCAAATCGCCAGAAGCCCCGTCACTATATGGAAATAGCCGAACCCGAAATAGCCGCTTATGGGGAACAGCACCAGTATCAGACCTGCAAGAAGCGTGGTCTTGTCATCAAGCAGGCCCCTGAGAATTCTGAGAAAAAGCAGCAGGCTCACTACGGAAAATATCAGTATCGTGATGCGACGGCTGGCTTCGTTGACCCCTAAGATGCGCATGAAAAATGCGGCGGCGAGAACATTAAGCTGCGGATGGTCCATGTACCTCTGGGGATTCTTTGTTGGCGGATCGCCTACAGCCCAGGTTGACATACCTTTTGTGTACCCCAGGCCATACTTGACGTGTGCCCTTGCCGCCCATGACCCGCTTGCCGCGGCCCAACTGTGAAGACCGTAAAACGGCCGATCTATGTCACGGGCCATTATCGAGGCGAACAAGACCACCAGTAACCCGGCGCAGAACCAAAAACCGATGGCGTTATCTGTTTTTATCAAACCCGTTTCTTCTTTCATAAACAACTCCTGTCGCCCAGCCTTAGTGGCATGAACAACGTATTTTATTAAAATATCGGCGACCAGGCCATAGCAACGCAGCCAAAATCACGGCTTATCAACTTTTTCAGTCCACCGGTGTAAACAAAATCGTGCAAGGCACGCTCTATATATAAGCAGATTAACAGATATCCTGATTGTGCCGAATGAAAGCCAATCTGCTTTGACTTATCGGCTGCAAACGTATATAATGCCGTACAACTTTGGATTTCACGCGTTTTGTCAGTTTGCAGCGATAATCAGGTGGAGGTGTGGTATGTCAATTCAGGAAGAAAAAAATTATCGGAGAATGTGTCCCAAGACCGGCAGGGCGATTTCCAAGCGGTTCCGGCGAAACAGGTTGACAAGCGGTTGGCTGGTATGGCTGCTGCCGATAACGGGACTTGCTGCGCTTGTGTGGTTCCTGATTCGTGTTATTCCCAAGCCGAGCCGCGCGGCCTACCCCTGCCAGCGTATTGCGGCGCCTTTGGCGTGCGGTTTCCTGGCGTGGATGTCCGGACTGGTCGGCTCGGTTGTTATTTGGCGCAAGGCCGCAGGCCTTCTTCGAGGCTCCCGGTATGCCGCAGCAGCAGCCTGTATAGTTCTGGCCGTGCTTGCTTTGTGGTGGCCGCTTGGCGTGACGGGCCGGCGGGCGACTGCCGGATTTACACCTACCGACCAGGCCAACACTCCCATGGGAGTTGCCAGGGGAATTAATCCCGGCCGGGTAGTATGGGTCCGTGACGCCAACGCTGTCACGTGGGACGGTTACTCGGGTAAGTGGTGGGATGAAAATAATATTCATCAGGATGTTGTCAACGAGATGATGTCCAAAAGCATCCGTTGGCTTACGGGAACCAGGACCGACACCGACGCCTGGCGAGCGATTTTCACACACTTCAACCGCACTCATAACTCAGGCGACGTTGGATACCAGGTCGGCGAAAAGATCGCCATCAAGGTGAACATGAACCAGGACAACGGAGGCAGTTGGAGCAATGACAACGGTATGCCCAGTCCGCAGTTGCTTTACGCAGTGGTCGATCAGTTGATAAACGTGGTGGGCGTGCCCGGCTCGGCGATTACCATCTACGATGCGTCACGGTATATCGGCGATCCGCTTTACAATAAAATACGAAATAATTTGAACCCGAACTTTCAGAGCGTACGGTTTGTCGTGAACCCCGAAGAGGCCGGAAGAGGCCGCCAAAGCGCAACGGCCGACACAAGTGCGGCCATCCATTACGCCGACAGGACCGTTTCATACAGTGGTCGAACGTATCCGCCCGTTTGTGTTACCGAGGCAAAATATTTGATTAACATGGCGCTGTTCAGGGGACACGTAATAGCCGGTATTACCTCGCTTGCAAAAAACCATTTCGGCTCGGTCTGGCACGATGTTTCGTCGCATCGCGGATGGACGCCCGAACACATGCACGAAAGCTGCGATATAGATGAGCGAGCAATGGGTTCGGCTAATGCCCTTGTGGACCTGATGGGTCACAAGCACTTGGGCGGTAAGACATTGCTTTTTATGATTGACGCACTTTATGGAAATAGAAACCAGGGCACAGGGCCTATAAGGTTCAGGTCCTTCGGCAACGACTGGTGCTGCAGCGTATTTGTGTCACAGGACGCGGTGGCCTGTGAGTCGGTGGCGCTGGACTTTCTTCGCAATGAGCCTGTTTGTGACGCCGAGGTCAAACGTAATACGGATAATTATCTGCACGAGGCCGCCCTTGCAGATAATCCGCGTTCAGGCGCGTTATACGACCCGGAAGGCGACGGAAGCCGCCTGGAGAGTCTGGGTGTGCACGAGCACTGGAACAATGCGGCCGATAAACAGTACAGCCGAAACCTGGGCACCGGCAACGGCATCGAACTGGTTTGCTCGGAGCCGTTTGCTTCGGCTGACCTGAATCGGGATGGCGTTGTGAACTTTCTGGATTTTGGGATACTCACAGGAACTGAATCGATATAGGTGACTCTTACAACGACGACGGCTCGCAAGCCCGATAAACGCGCGCTCTAATGGGGCTCAGTGAATTGCGTGCCTGCGCCTGTTGCATGCGAGAACAGAAATCCGCTTTTCGGATTAAGTGAAAATTGCTTGCGTAAGAATACTGAATATGTTATAATGAGGGTTTTAGAATTGTTTCAAGAATTCACCGGGTTATGTTTTTGGGAGACCGAGCTATGAAACAGAATTTGTTGATTTTAATGGCGATTGCAGTTTGTGTTTTTATTGCACAGATAGGATGTGAGCAGCCTGCAGGAGCCGCCGAGCCGGCGGTTTCAAAGGCGGCGGTCGGTTCGGCAAAGGCCGGTTCAGGTGTCGATAAGACCGAGACGGCCAAGCCCGATCCCAACTCGCCTACCGTCACCTTCGAGAAGCTGGTAAATGATTTTGGGGAGGTGTCGCCGCAAACTAAGAATAGCTGCGAATTCAAGTTTAAGAACACGGGAAAAGGAACTCTAAAAATTGGCAGGATCAAGAGTTCTTGCGGCTGCACCGTTCCCAGGCTTGACAAGCTGGAATATGCGCCGGGGGAAACCGGCGCGATACAGGTGACGTACAGGGTGGGCTCGCATCCGGGCCTGTCAAGCAAAAACGTCTACGTAGACAGCAATGACAAGAAAAATCCGAAGGTCAGACTTACTGTAAAGGCTACGGTGGTTGTCAAAGTGGAGCACAAGCCGCAATCTTTCCGCATATCACTGCGGAATGAAGACCTGGGTCTGGAGCCTATCACGCTTCGCAGCGTCGACAAGCAGGAATTCTCCATAAAGAGCTTCAGCTCCACTTCGGACTGCATAAAGGCCCAGTTTGACCCGCAGGCTAAGAGCGTTCAGTTTGTTCTGCAGCCCGAAGCGGACATTGAAAAACTGAAGAATACCTCTTACGGAAGCGTAGATATCGAGCTGACCCATCCGGAGTGCAAAAAGGTCAACATTCGTTTTAGCGTGCAGAAGAGATTCACAATCAGCCCGCCTACCATTTCGCTTTACAACGCCAAGCCCGGTGAGGCGATAAAAAGGAAAGTGTGGATTATCAACAACTTTGGCGAGGACTTCGAGGTCGCATCGACAACGTCGAAAACCGGTTATATCAGGGTGCTTGGTCAGGAAAAGGTCAAGACTACATCAGGCGGCACGCGCTACAAGTTTGACGTGGAGGTTACTCCGCCGGCCGATGACACCAAGGCGCGCTTCATGGATGAACTGACCGTGAAGACAAAGGATGGAGAAGATCTCAAGGTCGACTGCAGAGGATTTTACAAGAGGAATGCCGGCAAACCACCGGTTCGGCGGCCGAAACCTCCGCTTCGAAAGAACAAACCCTCGGAAGGAAAAGATTAAGCGCTGTGTACGATGCGATTAGTTGTTGGTGTATGCACATTGATGGTTGCGGTATTGTGTGCTTTGACCGCACCTCCGAAAAAGCCGCTAATCACGAAAGCCAGGCTGAATTCACCTCAAGGTGAGCAGCTTACGGTTTTTATCACCGGCAATGAGTTGGGTACGCTAAAACCTTGCGGCTGCACGGGAGGACAGCTCGGGGGGCTTGACAGGCGCATGACCGTATTCGAGACTGTGCCTGTATCAAGACGGCTCATTATAGATACCGGCGCGCTCGTTGACGGTTTCGGCGAGCAGGACCAGATCAAGTTCAATACGATCGTACAGGCTTACAACCTGCTTGGTTACGACCTGGTCAATTTGACCGAAGCCGACGTCGAGATAGCAAGGACGCTCGGGCTGCTGGACATCATCGGCTCGGTTTTCCACGTCATAAGACCCAAAACCGGCACGGATGCCGGTCCCGAATCCGAACCTGAAATTGCGGAGCCGGAGTTTTTCAGACCTCCCACGAGCTTTTCAAAAGAGTTCCTGCTCGCCTGCAGGAAGCTGACGATTACCGTTGGTTCCTTTGATGTCGAGTCAGACGATGTCGCGCAAATCGACGCCCTTTTCAATTCGTCAAACGAAGGGAAAAAGGTCAATATCCTTATTGTGAATCGATGCGATTCGGCGATTATCTCCAGCATCCGAAATATGCAGATAGTCGACTGCCTGATATGTCCGGCTGAGGCGGACAGGCCGGAAGCAATAAGCAAACCTGGCGAAAAGCCTCTGGTGGTTACGCCCGGCCAACTGGGCAAGTACGTCGGACGTTTGGAAATAAAGACCGAAAAAGACGAGCATGACTTGAAATTCGGCTTTTCTGCGGTGGCAATAACAGGTGATTTGCCTCAGGAGCAGTCGCTTGTAGACCTCTATAAACTCTATCAAGAAGATGTCAAGGCTGCGAATCTGCTGGAGAAGCAGTACCGCAGGCCTTTGCCCAACGGTCTTGAATACCTTGGCTCAAAAACCTGCAGACTCTGTCACAAGTACGAATATGAAAAGTGGTCCACCAAGGCGCACGCCCGGGCCTATGAAACGCTTGAGAAGGTCGGCTCCCAATATGACCCCGAATGTGTTATCTGCCATGTGGTGGGTATGGAATACGAAGGCGGATTTGTTAACGAGGTGAAAACAGCACATTTTAAGGATGTCGGGTGCGAAATCTGCCACGGCCCCGGCTCCGAGCATATCGCAGCCGCCGGAAAGAAAGAAACCAGCCAACCGATGAAGGACTGCGCCGACTGCCATACACCCGAACACAGCGGCGGCTTTGCCGGCCACGAGACCGAGTTTCTTGAAAAAATAGTCCATTGGAGGGAACCAAACGCCCCAAGCAATGTCAAATAGTCAAGGAGATCGGAAAGATCATGATAAAGACATTGCGAATAACAAGCATTACAGTCGTCGTTCTTGCCGCCGTTTTTGTCCTTCTTTCCGTGGTTTACGGCGCCGCCAGCGACAAGAAAGTCAAAGAGCTTCTTAAGGAGCCCGGCGCCCTGGAACTGTTCAGGAAGGCGAGAGTTGCCAAGACCGACAAGAACGAGACGCCGCCGCTGGTAGAGCAGGCCGAGCTGTTCGCAATATACCTTGATCCGCCTGTTGAGGTTAAAAGACCGAGGCCGTCTATAGACAGGCCCAGGCATGAACCCACACCACCCGAACCGAAAAAGGACTTCTCAGTGAAATTTGATCTCATCGGTCTGAGCTATTATTCCGCCCATCCGGAGCGCTCACTGGCCCTTATCGACGAGCCCGGCAAAGGACTTGTATGGGTAACACAGGGCAGCGAAGTAGGCCATTCGGTTATAGAGCAAATAAAAGAAGGTGTTGTCGTTGTCCAAAGCGGTGGAAATACCCATGAGTTGACAATAAAAAAGGATACCCAGGCGGCCGCCTCCGCCGGTGCGGACTCGGTTGATACTGAAACAGCTTCCAGGCCGGCCTTGCACAGAGCTGACGCCAGGAAGAACCGCAGGACGCCGCCCGGAAGGGTCGGGCGAAAGGATGCCTCCGCCGGAAAACCCGTCAGTACATCCTCTTCAAGCTCCACGCGCGGTGCAAGGCCCTCTATCACCAAACCACCAAGCACCAGACGCACCACAGAAAACCGCAAGCCACCCCCATACAACCCTGAGGAAAGCGAAGCGATTATGAAAAAAGTCCTCGAAGACCTTGCAATGATGCAAAAGCAAGTCGGCGACAAGAGCGATGCCGCCCGACAGGGCAAGCGTAAACTCGGTACCGCTGCTGATGACGACGGCGGGGTTGAAAGGATGAAAAAGCTTATTTCACAACTTGAAGCCATGCGCGTGACCGAGAAAGAAGCCGATGAGCTTGGTGATTTGGGACGCAAACTCGATGACGCACGTAGTGACCCCAACAGGCCCAGAGGCGGCGGTGGCAAAGTCGAGAAAGCCTCCGACAAAAATGACACTTCCGCCACGCAGTAACCAGGTCCTCTCAGCCCCGTTGGCAGCCGGAATTCCGACGTGGATCGCAGTTTCGTAGTTTCACCGAAGCATCAGCCTGTCTCAGACGCACCCACCGTTCCCCGACGACAAAAACTGCGTCACGACCGCCACAAATGATTGATTTTGCACAAACCTCTTATGTAGGGCTAAACACGTAAGATGCGCCAGATTATAGGGCGTTTTGGCCCGCTCGTTCACCCGCATTGCTGCGGGATTGCGTGTTTTTCCCGCTGGCCTTGGCGGCTCTTCAAAGCCCCGGAAGATGCGGCCCTTTCGTCTCAGAATTTCTACCCTCCAAAGGAACTTCTATGGATTTTGGCTGTCTAATCTTTGTGGATGATGCCGCCAAAAGACGTGTATGTATAGATAATGATCAGTGTGTCCTATAAACAACGTGTTTATATCGCAGGTATATCAGGATTTCCGGTTCGTAGCTGGAACGGAGTGGGAGTGGTCTTATGGCAAAGCGACGCTATTGTGGGGTGTGTTGTAACGGATTTCTTGTCCTTGTCACCATCATAGTCTTTGTTTCGAGTCTCCGTCCTCTCAATGCAGCCGAGGAGAAGGACCAAGCCGGACCGGAGCGAAACATCGCGCGGGCACTGCGGCACATATCAGCCGATCAGGGCAGGAAATACCTTTCGGAACTTGGCCTGGGAACGGTTTCTCAGCTCGGAAAAGCGAATATGCTTCTTGTTACCGGACGGCAAACCGAGCTGCTCAAGGCCAAAGCCCTCCTGGACCTTATCGATTCGCAAAGGGAATACGTTGTGAAGACGATTGCCTACGAGGCAACCGAGCAGCTTCCCGACAGCGAGATAGTAGCAGCCCAGGTTGGTGGTGTCTCAGTAGGCACGTTCCTTGACCCACCGAGCAGCTTCGAAAAATCCGGAGTCATTGTGGATGTTCACAATGGATCTGTGTTGGCGATTGCACCGGCCGATATGGTCGAGAAAGTCGCATCGGTAATTGACAAGCTCCTCCAGACAGGACGCGGTGAAGAAACAGCCCCACTTCGCCCGGCCGACCCAAACCAGGTGGGCGAGGAAAAGATCAGCGCTGAGGACTCCGAAACGCAGGACATATTCGACAAGCTCCTGGAGTCGATGCCCGGTGCAGCGGAAGTTTTGGGCGAACCTGAGTCGGCTCCGCCTGAGCCAAATGCGCCCGGAGCCGCAGCAACAGAGCCCGAGCGCAAGGCGCCCGTTCAGCCTCCCCTCGAAGCTGAACAAAAGGAAGAAGCCGTTGTCGCAACCGAGGAGGCGCCGCCCCCGCCAGCGGGTACTGCCGAGCCCGAAAGTAAGGAACCCAAACCAGGCGGCGAGAAACCAACGCCGAAACCGGCTCCTGAGCCGCCAAGTCCAGGAAAGATAGACAAGCCTGAACGCCTCCGCAAACCATATGCTCCGGAACCCGTGCCGGAGGGAGATGACGAACTTGTGGTGGAACTGCCCGAGAAGCTTGCTATAACCACGTTAATCGAGCTTGTCGGCAAATACCTGCACCTGGACTACATGTACGACCCGACCAAGGTCAAAGGCGAGGTAATGATCAAGATTCAAAAGGAAGGGCTAAAGATAAACGAACTGTATCCCACGCTCGAATCCGTACTCAAGTTCAAAAACCTCGTGATGACACGCAAAGACAACCTGGTGGTCATTGTCCCAAAAGAAGAGGCCATGAGTATCGACCCGGAGCTGCTCGGAGATGACTTCGAGGTCGACCGTGGAAATGTTATTGTGATGAGAAGTTTTAAGCTCGAACATCTGGACGCAGAAATGGCGGAGAATTTCTTGAACAACATGGGCCTTGGCGCCAGCATTACTCCAATCCCGGAAACCGGCACCCTTATCGTCGCCGAATACGCCTTCCGGATGGAACGTATCGAAAAACTCTTGCAGATTGTCGATAAGCCCGGCAAGCCGAAAGAGTTCACGTACAGGGCCCTCAAGTATACAATGGCCGAAGCGCTTGCTCCGAAGATAGAAGCACTCGCCGAACAGCTCGGAACCGTTTCGGTAAGCATCGCAGAGGAAACTCCGACGCCAACGACAAGCCGAACAGCAAAAGGACGTCGCACCACAACGAGAAGAACAACCACCCCAAAGCAGCCAACAGCCGAAAAACCCGAAGTCTATCTCGAACCGGACGAGAGAACAAACCGCATCCTTATGATAGGCCTGCCTGAACAGTTGAAGATTGTGAATGACCTGATAGACAGCCTCGACGTTGAGAAGCAGGACCTCCGGACGCTTCGTTTGTACGATATCCAGCACATCGATGCCGAAGAGGTGATGAACAAGCTTTTCGACCTCGATATAATCAGCACCGGCCCGACTATAGGAACCGCAACGCCGCCGGCGGCAGGGGCCGCGGCCGCGCAAAGGCGTACAGGCAGGACCCGAAGAACCACAACCAGGACCACCGGTGCGGCCGCTGAAGAGGAAGCGGTTGCCGAAGAGCCGCAGGTCGTGGTCGTCGAGTCGACCAATTCCCTGCTGGTAAACGCAACCCCGGAACAGCACGTTCAGATACAAACGATTATCGCCTATGTCGACCAGGAGACCCTCCAGGAGACGATGCCATACGTCATTTATCCTCTCGAAAACCAAAAGCCCGAGGAGCTTGTCGCCGTTCTGAATCAGCTTATCCAGGAGACCACCAAGGACAAGGCCGGCAAGATTGAAAAAGTCGTGAAAAAGCAGGAAGACATAATTATCGTCGGCGACGAGAAGAGCTCGTCCATAGTGGTTTACGCAAGCAAGAAGAACCAGGAATGGGTGGCAAAGCTGATAAGGGAGCTGGACAAGCGAAGGCCGCAGGTGCTGATAGACGTGACGCTTGTGGAAGTGTCAAAGTCGGACAAGTTCGAGTACGATCTGAACCTGATATCGAGTATTCCGGACCTGACGAATACTTCGGGCTTGATCGCCAAGCTCATGGCCGATGCCAACAGTCCGGGCAACCTCATCCCGCGTCTCACGAGCAGGTCGGACCGGCGCGACCGCTTTATTGACTTCGGTTCCAGCGCCGGTTCAGGCACCGGTTTCTACGGCGACCGTCATATAAACGCGCTTTTGAACCTGATGCAGACAAAGGACTACGGGAGGATTCTCGCCAAGCCGAAAATCCTTGTCAACGACAACGAGCCCGGGTCAATCAAGACCACCGACACTATTTACGTCAAGAGGGTCTCCCAACAGCTTCAGCCTTTGAACACCGGCACGCAGATGGGTTCCGGTTACTACAATCAAGCCGAGACCTTCGATCCTTATGATGCGGGTATATCCCTTGAGATTACCCCGCATATCAGCGAGGGTGACCTGCTTCGTCTTGAGGTGATATTGAGCAGGTCCGACTTCAGGACCGTAACCGGCGAAAAACCGCCTGACACGACCGCAAGCGACATCACGACGGTAGTCACTGTTCCCGACGGCAGCACCATAATTCTCGGCGGCATGTTGAAGCTGAACCAGAGCAAGGGCGGCTCGAAGGTGCCCATATTGGGGGACATCCCTCTTGTCGGAGGCCTGTTCAGGACAATCGATAACAGCGACACACAGCAGAAACTGTATGTGTTCGTAAAGGCCGAGATTCTGCGGCCGAGCGAGACCCTGGCTGGTCTGCCGGACCTGAGCCGCATCTCAGCAAGAGACAGGATAGCTTTCGAGGAATTCGAACGTCAGTTCCAGCAGCACGAGGACTGGCCCGGAATAAAACCCAAACCCATGGACCCGCTGAAAGTGCTTGATGCGAGATAGCAGTTCGGTACAGTTATACGGTGTTATCCGGCTATGAAGGATTTACTGATACAAATCGCTGAGCAGACCGCTCTGGTTGACGCCCGCCAGTTGGCGGAGTTTCTCGAATCCAGTGCCGAAAGCACCGAGCGCATCGACGAGATTCTGCTCAACTGTCCGTATTTTACCGAAGAGACCGTCCTGAGGCTGTTCGCCGAGGCGCTGGGGTGGGAGTACCTGGCTGAAATGTCTGCGGCCTCGGTGCCCCCTGAGTTCATAGAGTCAATTCCCGCCAACTACGCCCAGCATCATTATCTTATCGGCATCAAAGGCGAGGACGACGGCAGCGTCCTTACGGTCGTTCTGTCCAAACCTCTCGACGCAAATATTCTAGATAATGTTTCCAAGATGACCGGAATGGCGGTCAAACCCGCAATATCCACCCGAACCGCTATCACCTCGGCGATTGACGTCGCCTACGAGCAGAGATCAACCGTTATCGAGGAAGTGGCTGAGGAGCTCGACTCGCAAAACCTTGACCAGCTTGTCGATGAGGTGGCCTCTTCGAACGACCTGCTCGACGTCGTGAATCGTCCTCCCGTAATCAGGCTGGTAAACGATATCCTGTTTCGCGCGCTCCAGCTAAGGGCCAGTGACATCCACGTTCATCCTTACGAGGCCAAAGTCCAGGTTCGCTACCGGATAGACGGGATTCTGTACGATACGCTCAGCCTGAACAGAAATGTCCTTCCGCTGGTCGTCTCGCGTATCAAGGTAATGGCCGGAATGGACATCGCAGAGCGCCGCCTCCCGCAGGACGGCAGGTGCAGCGTCAGACTCGGCCAGCGCGAGGTTGACCTGCGTGTGAGCACCGTACCCACAAGCTACGGCGAGAGAAGCGTCTTGCGGCTTCTCGACAAAAGCACCGGCATATTCACGCTCGACGAACTGGGACTGTGGAAAGACGACCTGGAAAAATTCGACTCGCTGCTCGTTCGCTCCCACGGCGTGATCTTCGTCACAGGCCCGACCGGAAGTGGAAAAAGCACCACCCTTTACGCCTGTCTTAACAGAATCAACTCGGCTGAGAAGAATATCATCACCATCGAAGACCCCATTGAGTATCAGCTCGAAGGTATAAGCCAGATACAGGTGGCGAGCAAGAAAGGCATGACTTTTGCGACGGCCCTTCGGCATGTTCTTCGCCAGGACCCGGACGTGATAATGGTCGGAGAGGTGCGTGACATCGAGACCGCACGAATGGCGATACAATCGTCCCTTACAGGCCATCTGGTTTTCAGCACATTGCATACGAATGACTCGGCCGGTGCGGTGAGCAGGCTTCTGGATTTGGGAGTCGAGCCTTACCTTGTCAGCTCGTCGCTCATTGCAATTATGGCCCAGCGGCTTGTTCGAAAGGTCTGCCCGGACTGCAAAGAGAAATATCAGCCCACCACCAGGGAATTAAGGGGACTCGGTCTCTTGAACGGCCAGGACGAGCCGACCGATGCCTTGCAGGAAAAGATGGAGTTCTACGTCGGCGCCGGCTGCGAAAAGTGCTTCCGAACAGGTTATCGGGGGCGAACCGGCGTCTACGAGTTGATGCTCATAAACGAGCAGATCCAGGACCTTATCTACGCCAGAGAAAGTGCCGGTGTCATTAAGCGCGCGGCCCTGAAGCTGGGGTTGCAGACGCTCCGCATGGACGGTATTCGAAAAGTCATGGCCGGCATTACTACCATTGCCGAGGTCCTTAGAGTGACCCAGGCTGATGTCATGTAAAACCTGAAATCTGCTGTATTGACTGCTTTTCATAAAAGTAAATCGTATTGCAGGAAGTGGACCGAATAGATGCCGCGTTATCATTACATAGCAATAGCAGCCGACGGAAGGAAGGCCAAAGGGACAGTCACCGCCGAGAGTGATTATGCCGCGCGAAAGCAGCTCCGCCTGCGGCACATCCACCCCACTTCGGTCACCGAGTCGCGCTCGGCTGCCGAGGGCAAGGTGGCATTGTTGGCCTTTCTTTCAAAAAGAAGCAAAACACAGGTCATTGATTTCACGAAGCAAATGGCCACACTCCTGAATTCAGGAATCAAGCTCACCGAAGCGCTCTCGGTTCTGGTCCTGCAGACCTCCGATGTCCGCCTGAAAAATGCGATTACGGACGTCCATGACCGCGTCGTTACGGGCGAGTCGTTTACCGAGGCGTTGAAGGATTACGGCGATTTTTTCGATGTGATATACGTCAGTATGGTCCGGGTCGGCGAAGTCACGGGCTCTCTGGGCGAGAGCTTCGCAACAATGGCAGCATTCATGGAAAAGCGGCAGCGCGTCGAATCGAAGGTAATGACGGCCATGATGTACCCCTTCATCCTTATTCTGTTTTGCGTCGCAGCGGTGATTATATTAACCACGCAGGTTATACCGAAAATAGGTGCGCAAATCGCGCGCACAGGTCAGGAACTGCCCTGGATTACGCGCCAATTGATGAACGCAGGATACATTATGACCAGCGGCTGGGTCGTGCTGCTGATTGTGGGCCTGGCGGTGATAGTATGGGGCGTGAGGCGGTTCCTGCGCACCGACAGAGGGGCGTATCTGCGCGACAGGATGCTGTTGTCGCTTCCCGTGCTCGGGTCGCTGATAAAACAGCGTGTTGTCTGCCGGTTTGCATCTACACTTTCCACACTGCTTGGTTCCGGTCTGCCGATGGCCGAATCCCTTCGGGTTGTGGCCGAAGTCACGGGCAACTGCCTGATGAAAAAGGCCGTGCAGCAGGCGCGCGAGAGAATCCTCGCCGGCGCCGATATCGCCACGCCGCTCAGAGACAGCGGCGTTATAGACCCGGCGATCGCCCACATGGTTGCCGTCGGAGAAAAAAGCGGTGAATTGGAGACGATGCTCAAGAGCATAAGCGACAACCTCGAGGCTTCGACAGATGCCGTCATTGAAAGGCTAAGCGCCGCCGTCGAGCCTATCATCGTAATTGTTATGGCCGCCGTAATTGGTATAATTGCATATGCAACGTTGCTGCCAATACTGAGGATTTCCACGGTCGAATTCTAAGTTGAATGATTGGGAGACTGATAAAATGAAGAAAAGGAGAATCACAAAAATTGAGAGCGGTTTTACCATGGTCGAGCTTATGGCCGTGCTGATCATCATGGGTTTGCTGATGACGGTTGTTGTGGGAAATTTCGTGGGGCAGGTCACCAAAGGGCGTATTAAGACAACCCAGGCGAATCTTCGGCTTCTTCATCAGGCGGTGAATCGGTTCAAGATGGATACCGGCAGATTTCCCACCGAGGACGAGGGGCTTATAGCGCTTGTCGAGCAGCCCAGCGATGTCGAAGGATGGGAGCCTGGCGGCTACCTCGATACGACGGACATTCCTATGGACGGGTGGAATAATGAATTTATCTATGAACCGTATCCGGAAAGCGGCAAGCCGTTCGTGATTATAAGTTACGGCGCCGATGGCGAAGAAGGCGGCGAGGATGAAAATGCCGACCTGTACAGCACTGATGCGTACTGATTCGTCCTCTCGCGAGATGTTGGCGGCATCCGAAGGAATGGGCGTTCCAGGGCCTGCGCCGGAAAGAAGGCAGCCGGCGGCCCTGACACTGGTCGAGATGATGATAGCGATTTCGATTGTCGCCTTGCTCGTGATGTTGGCGCAACTGAATTTTTACGGTTTGTACAGGAAGGGCACGTTTCGAGGCCAGGTCCAGGAGTTGGTACTGACCCTGGAGATGGCCGCCAGAGGCGCAGCCGAGAGCGACAGAAGATACGAGGTGATTATCGACTTGACCGAGCAGACTTATATGCTTCGCGAGATAACATCGACCAATGTCTCGGAGATTCTCGATGATGAGATTATCGTCGAAAACGATCTCAGCCGGGACTGCCGTTTCGAGTATGTGATGTTTGATGACAACGAGTCGACCAGTGACGGCAGGGCCAAATTCCGCGCCGGAAAACGCGGCTGGCAATACGGCGGCAAGATCGTTATTTCCGATGAAGATGAGAACATGTATTCCATCGTAGTCAACCGCCTCAACGGAATTGTCGAGCTCAAAGATGGAGACGTCGAATTACTGCTGCCGAGGACAGAAAATGAAATGCTTTTCTAAAATAATACCGCGGCCGTCCCTGAAAGAGCCGAAAAGCCGAACGCAAGGCCGCGAGCCGAGTCGGGGCGGCGCCGGAACCCGTGCCTTCTCCCTGCCCGAAGTAGTGGCGGCGCTGATGATTATGTCACTCGTTGCATCAAGCACGCTGCTTGTCATAAACCGGGCCATGGACTCGGTGGCGGATATGTCCTTGCGAATGCAGGCCTTTGAGGTCGCCCGTGAAAACATGGAAAACCTGCTTGTTATGCAAATCGCTGAAGAAATGACCGAGTACGGCGTGAGCGAAAAATACCCGGAGATCGAATGGCAGACGACCATCGAGAGATTCGAGGTTGCCACGAGCCTCTTCGGCGTTGGCACTGATACTGGGTTTGACCCGATGGCAGGCATGTTTGAGAGTCTGGGTCTGCCTGCTATGGGCGGTCTCAAGGCCCCTTCCACTTCTCAGACATGGATTCGCGCCGTCTGCACAGCCGAGTATATCGACACCGACGGAGAAGTGCAGACAGTGGAACTGACCCAATGGCTGACGAGACTTACCGATCAGCAGCTCCAGCAAATAGCCAGGCAGGAGACAATGCTGGCACAGCAGCTTTTCGGCAAGGACATTACCGAGCTGGACCAGCATGAGCGTGCTCAGCTCGACGAGATGGTCAACGAGGGCAGAGAGGCTGCGAAGCTGGCCCAGGAAGCTCAGAAAATGCAGGACCAGCAGGACCAGCCGGTCAGCCCCGCCGACCAGACAAGACCACCGCTGCCGCCGGGAGAAAAGGGAATGACCGAGGAGGAATTCAAGGCCTTTATCGACGAAATTTTCAGGAAATTTCAACAGTGATAACCGACAGAAGCAAATGAACCGAACCTGTTACAAAACTTCCGGATATCCGAAAGGCTTTTCACTGGCTGAGCTGATTACCGCACTGGTCATCGGTTCGATGGTGCTGGTGGTGATGCTCAGCATCTACAATCACGCCGAACAGACTGCTGCCGCCATATCGCGCAAGGTCGAAAGCTCGCACATCGCCGGAGACGTGCTCCAGATGATCGCCGAGGACGTCGACAAGCTGATGGGGTCAGGCTCGAATGTCAAGGTTACTGTTGAAAACAAGTTCGACAGCGACGGATACTCGACGGCGCGGCTCGTGATCGAAAAATTCATCTACAACAAGAGAAACCAGAAACAGCCCTTCGAACGAATCGTCTGGCAGACGGACTATGAATTCAGCAGCGATACGCCGGGACTTGTTCTCTACCGCAGTCACACAGGTATGAACCTGGAAGACAAACTGCTCGACGAACAAAGGGCCGACTGGGAGGCCGACTACAATTTCGTGCCCGTTTGCCGGGGCGTGACCTATTTCAGAATACAGGTCCCCAGGGAGGACATGCTGTACGAGAGATGGACGAGAAATTCCCTGCCGCCGGGGATTATAGTTACGATTTCCTTTGCCGAGCCTTTCGACACGCCTCTTGGCACCCTTGATGTTTTCGAAGAGGAAAAAATTGTCCGAAGCGTTGCTATCGACAGAAGCAAGCTTAAACGGTTCAGAATTGCGCCGATTGACTTCGGCGGCCCGGGCGGCGAGGAAGAACAGGCCGAAGAAGAGACCGACGAAGCCGCAGCCGAAGATGAATCGGAAGAAGGTATCGGCCAGCCGGTAAAACCGGATACGCGCAATCAGGAAACCGGCAGAACAACAAGAACCGGTGCAGCCGGGCAGATAAAAGAGCCTCGGCAATCAGACCGGCTAAAAAGTCCGGGAAGGCGAAATGCAAGACCGACGTCAAGATAACAATAATGATTTCCGCAGCAGTTCAGGCTTCGTGCTTGTGATCACGCTCATACTATTGGTCGTGCTCACGATCATGGGCTATGCATTGAGCAGCCGAGTCGCTGCCTACCGTCATCGCCAGAAGTACATAATTGATTACCAGGCGGCCCGTTACGGCTGTGAATCGGCAATAAAATATGCGCTCGATGGTGTCGACGAACTTACTGTTCAACTTGTAAGCCGGCCGAACGAGCCGGACTTTTCCGACTTGTTTCACATGACTGATGCCGAACTCGAGGAGTTTATCGCCGAGTGGGCCGCCGAGCTGCAGCTCAGGGAGCAGCAGAGCATGGAGGCCCCCAATGAGGTCAACGACCTTGACCTCTTGAATTATTTCGGCGGAATTGTCGACGCGGTCAACGACGTGAACATGGTAAGACCACATAAGCTCCAAATCGATTACAACGACCCCAACACTCTCGATATCCCCGGCCCGTATGGTCCGCCCTGGCCGCTTGTCACCGAGCCCGTCGAATTCGAAATCGGAACCGCAAAGATCACCATAGAAATCGAAGACGAAAACGCAAAATACCCAATTGGCTGGATCATGCTCGACGATGAGAAAACCAAGCGTGAAGCCGTCGCAGGTTTCAAAACCTTCTGCGAGTGGATGGATGTCAATGAAGTGGAAATTGAATCGCTTCAGGAAGAACTGGATGCCATTCGCGAGATAAAGCAGTTCAAACTCAGCTTCGAAGACACCAAGACAAAGAAACAGCAGGCTTCGGCAAGACAAAAGGCAAAAAGCAGAGGCCGCCGAAGGGGCTCCACAAGAACGACCACAAAAAAGCCGACTATCCCGGCCACCACACACGTTGAAGATTTTGCGAATATTTTTCACAGCTCGCTGATTGACAATGACATACTCGCCAGGTGCGTCGACCTGAGTGAAACAAGAAAAGAGTCTGCAAAAAAGTACGCGGCGATGTGGGGTTCGGCAACGGTCAACATCAATACCGCACCTCGGCATGTGCTCGAATCAGCCTTTACTTTTGGCGGGGACGCCACCGAAATCGCCGAAGAGATCATACAGATAAGACGAGTAAAACCCTTTGACAGTCTCGACGACCTGCGGTCGGCCCTGACAAAGTACGGTGTTTCGATTCGTAAGTGTGAGAAGTTTATTACGACCGCCAGCACATTCTTCACCGTCAGAATAACCGCCGTCAGCGGGACCGCGAGAGTTTCAGCAGTTATTGGTATAACCAAGACAGGTAAAAAGGTTCAGAAAATCGGCTTGATGGCCGGTTAGAAGTATGAGAAGCCCGAACGCAGAAAATTGAGTGAGCAGGCTCGTGTTTATTCGAATGATGGGAGTTTCTCCGGTGGAAGCTCAGAACTATTTGGGAATATATATCAGTCGGGACAATGCCACCGTAGTATGTATCGGCCCACAGGGTCACGAACACCGTATTCTCGGCTGCTTCAGCGTGACTGCAGACGCCCAGGAAGGCCTGACCGCACAGTTGGCCCGACTGATCGCTGACGAATGCGCCGAAAGAATCCCGAACTACCGGGATTGCGAGGTCGGCGTGGCTCTGGATTGTGCGATGTTTATGCAGCACAGCGTACGCAGCGAGTTTACGGACCCAAAGCAAATTGCCGCCACCGTCAGGTTTGACACGGAAGAAGCCCTGTCCACAAACATAAGCGACGTGGCGCTCGCCTTTGAAACAGCTTCGACAAATCAAAACGGCTCGCAATTAACCATTTTTACTGCGCGGCAGGATGTCCTCTCGGACATCCTCCTTTCTTTGCAAAGTCATAATATCGACCCTGTTACTATCGAGCCTGACGTTCATTGTCTGGCCAGATTTGTAGAACAGAAGGTGTCTTTCAGTGACGATTCCGGCTGTCTCTTTTCGCTGCTCTCGGCGCATAAGGGCTATTTTATCGCATTCTCCAAGACGCGGCAGACGCCCGCTGTCAGGACTTTCCTCGTCGCCGACCGTCAAAATAGAAGCGATTTGCTCGCGCGCGAAATCACAGTGACATCGGCCATGGCCGGAGGCCCGCAGCCCCTGAGACGCGCCAGAATATTCGATTCGCAAGGTTCGGTGGATTGCGGACAGCTTGCCGAAAGACTCGGCATGGAGGTCCAGGGTTTCGACCCCGCCGCCGCTGCCGGCGCCGAGACCGACCTTCCGCTCGACCATGCCGACCGCGTCGGTTTTGCCGCCGCTTACGGCGCCGCCCTGGCGCATCTGGAAAAAACACAGACCATAAACTTCCGTAACGATTTTATGCCCTATCAGGGCAAAAAAATGCGCCTTCAGAAAATGGCTAAGCTGCTCAGCATCGCATTGACCATACTTGTCTTCGCCATCGGGATCTATTTTCACGCCGAGCTTTTCAGAACCGGCAAGGCCCGACGCGCATTGCGCAACAAGTTGAAACCGGACTATCTAATGGTGATGCCGGGAAAGGAAAGGCTGCCCTCGAATTACGTTAAAATACTCGGCGGCGAAATAAGACGTATCGAAAACGTCAAGAAAGGCCTCGTTGAGGGTGCAATGTCCATACCCGCAAAACTCACACTTATACTTAAGGCCTTTAACAGTTGCGCAAAAGAGACTGATTTGAACATAAACCTTATCGTACTTACCGACAGAAACGTCAATATAGCCGGCGACACCAGGAGCAAGGGCAACAGAAACACCCTGGCTTTCTTCCAGGCGATCAGGGACACAGGACTTATCGTCTCGCAGCCGCGAATGGACTCCAAGGGCGGACGTGACAATTTCCGTGTAACCGTTTTAACAAAGGCTGAAAATAAGGAAGGATAAAGGCGTGAAAGATATCTACAGAAACCCGATTGTGTATTATGCGGCGCTGCCCGCCCTGATTGCGCTTTGGCCTTTGCTGACCAGGACGGTATATCTTCCGAGAGCAAAAGACAATCTCGGGCAAGAGAAGAAAGACTACCTCGATGCCCAAAAGGAAATCGCAAAGATATTGACCCTTGACCACGGGCGGCTTGAAGATAAGGATGCCAAAGACGGCCCCGCCGAGTTCGATTACGCAACCGAGATCGAAAAGACAGCCCGCCTCAACGAAATTCCCGCTACCAACTACAGCATTATTGCCAGAGCAACCCACAAATCGAAGGGCCAGAAGACCCAGAACGCCACCGTAAGCCTCAAAGACATCGACATAAAACGATTCGCCGAGTTTCTCTCGGCCCTGCAGCTTCGATGGGCGGGCCTGAGGTGTGAGAAGGCCGCAATTACAAGGAAGAAAACAGGCCCGGACAAATGGGACTTCGAACTCACATTCAAATACTACTATTAATCGCTCAAACCAGCCGGACTTCCTTGTCACCTAAGTTCTTTATGTGCAAGGGTACTTAATTTGCTTGCTTCTCGTACTTTCCTTCGACTTAGCCATATAAGTTACGAATATTTTTCCAGACAAATAATCAACATATACAACTCCGGCTCCAATCTCTCCATTCAATTCCTGATTTTGAAGAATCGTGGGCGGCCCAGCAACACATAAGTGCTTATGAAACGGAGTGATTACGCAAATCTATAATCTTTTTCAAGGACGAGTGATGACAGTGTGCTTTCATAAGACTGCTCCTTGTCCCTGGTATAACTTTCTTGTTATAAAGATATTATACCACAAAGAGCAGTCTTTTTCAATTAAAACCGCCAGAAATGCGAGCTATGCTTTTTGATTTTTAGTACCTGTTTGCAAGCAGGTAAGCTTAAGTTCTTTGTCTAATTCACAAGTACTTGCAAAGAATGGAGTTGATATTATCCAGTTTCACCTGAAGCTGAACAAGGTTCTCCTGGGCTTGTCTGCGGCGTGCAATTTCCTGCTGAAGCCTTTTTTCCATTGCTGTAAGTTCTGAATTTTCCTTGCCTGGATGCCTGGTGGTAGCTGCGGCGAAAACGACAAGTCCAATAGTTTCACCTTCTTTATTCTTAACAGCGGTCATTTTGGTCTGTGAGCAGAATACCGTTCCGTCACTTCGCAGGCGTTCTATCGGACCGGCAAGTCGGCCCCTGTGTTTGGCCTCTTCTATAAAATCGGCCACGAGGTTTTTCATCTGCTCTTCGGTGTGGAATGTGCTGATATTTCTGCCAATCAACTCGTCGGTGGTGTTGTAGCCGTGTATTGCCGCCCAGGCGGGATTTACGAAGTGAACAATGCCGGCTGGGTCAATCACTATGATTCCGTCAGCAGCAAGTGCGGGAATTATCGCCATATCCCATGCTATTTGCTCGATTTGTCTTTCAATAGCAATTATATAACTCCTCCGACCAATCCCAAAAAGACTTATATCACATTACCGCTTATACCTCCTGAAGCTTCATCCGTGGATATACGCCTTTAGCACAATGTCTGTATGTTGCCCCTATCCCTGGCAAGCAATCTATATTACTGGGGTATTGTAATAGTCTATAAGCTAATGGTCAAGATTTCAATTGTCGCCGGGTGATAAGGCCGCGCTTTGAGACGGGCGATACTATTGTTTTTTATGCAGTTAGCTGGGAGGGCTGGTTTGTCATTACGAGCTGAGTTTTTGAGCATTCAGGAGCCTGTGGAGGTGCGGATTGTCCCTGACGGCCCTTGCCTGAGGTGGGGATTCCAGTACCATTCCTTAGCTTTAGTATCGCTTTGAAGAGATCGGTTCCTGTTACCAAGCCCAGCACTTTGCCTTGCTGGTCAGCAACAGGCAAAGCCAGGACGCGAGAACGGCACATATTTGTCACTATAGCGTTAAACGGCATCTGTGGGCTTATGGTATGCACAGGTCTGCTCATTATCCATTTTATCCTTATTTGAAGGGTAGCGTCATCCGCAGGGGTGCGCCATTTTGCAAATATGGGTCGCAGGTAGGGACTGATTGCGCCTGTTAGGTCAGACCTCGAAACAATACCTTCGAGTACCCCATTCCGGCCTACCATCATATAGCTTGCGCCATGTTGCTGCATTTTTGCAAAGGCTTGCTGTACACTGTCGTCCGGGCTGCCCCAGATAATGTTTCTTTGCATAACGTCTTTTGTGCGTAACGCCGAAGTTTTACGGAAGTGCTCACCCGGAAGAACCGCCTGTGACTGTACCATTCTTTTAATGGCTCCGGAAACCGGTTGGTCTTTGCCTTTGGCTGCCGTATCGGTGTATACGCTTGTTTCCCCTTCAGCTTCAGCCCTGATCCTGGCTATCACCTTGGCGGCTTTAGCTTCAATTTTGGCTATCGCCTCATCGGCTTCGGCCTTGACTTTGCCTGCGGTACCGGTGTACGCCCTCGCTTTTTCCTCAACTTCAGCTTCCGATTTTGCTCTTAGTTTGGCTACTGCTTCTGAAAAAAGCGCATCAACCTTAGCTGAAGGCTTGCCTTTGCCTGCCGAATCGGTGCACGCCCTTGCTTTCTCTTCAGCTTCAGCCTTGATTCTATTCATCGCATCGACGTACGCCCTTGTCTTTTGTTCGGCCTCAACTTTGACCCTGGCTATCGCCTCGGCGGCTTCAGCTTCTGATTTTGCCTTTTGCTCAGCTATCGCTTCTTCAGCTTCAGCTTTAACCCTGGCTATCGTCTCGGCGCGTTCAGCTTCTGACTTTGCTTTTTGTTTGGCTACTGCATCTGAGAAAAGCACCTCAACCGTAGCTGACGGCCTGTCTTTGCCTGCCGTACCGGTGTAGACCCTTGCTTTTTCCTCAAGCTGGGCCTTGATTCTGGCTATCGTATCAGTGTATGTCCTTGCCTTTTCTTCGGCTTCAGCCTTAACCATGGCTATTGCCTTGGCAGCTTCAGCTTCTGATTTTGCTTTTTGTTCGACTATCGCCGCTTCCGCTTCGGCCTTGACCTTGGCTATCGCATCCTCGAAAAAAGACTCTACCGCAACCGAAGATTGCTGACGGTTGTTTGCATCTATTTTTTTAGGTTTTTTCAATATAAAAACCCCTGTTTTGCTTAATTGTCTGCAAGTAAAGCCAGGGCTGAATTATTTTCCTATTTTCCAATTATCTTCACTGGCTACTACTTGCTACATTTATGTGAGGTTTTCACACAAGCACAAGCATCTCAGTGCTTCTATTTGGTCTGAGGTATTTACTTCGAGTATTATCGGGAAGAATCGCGCCTTTTCTGCATAAAATAGGGGTATCATAATTTCTTGCGTTGACGGTGTGCGCAATTCCGATTTCGCGGGAAGACCGTTCTTTCTTTGCCAAAATGCGCCTCTTGAGGCCATTTGGCAATACATCCTGAATCATTGGCCACAGCAGAAAATATTTTTTCAAGAAAAAAATCCTTTTGTTCCGATAACACATATGCTATATGGGCAAGAAATGGCTGTTAAAATAGCATTATAAGCGCTCTTAAAAAAGTTGACGGCATAATTGGAGACTCCTATAATAATACTATAAAAGGTCTTTGAAAAATTAGTGGTTCAGTGAGTAACGCTGTGCTATCCATTGATATATGAGTCGGTTCGCTCTCAAGAGTGGTCAAGCCTGATATATAGGACGTGGATGCAATACCAGCAACGGACTGCAGGAATCTGTTAGGGTTTTTTTCGGTTCGATAAAAACAGATAAGAAGATTTAACCCAGCTGGTTATCCCGATGGATGGCAGGCTGGGTTTTTTATTTTTAGGTTAGTAACATTAGGAGACACACTGAAGATGGGCGTAATTGGATTAGCATTATTGGGTGTGGCTCTCGGAGCAGCGGGAACTGAGTTTTTGCGCGTAAAGAGGCCTGACCTTATTGAGAAAATCGAAGATGCAGCGAGGCGTTTTGTGGATTCGATTTGTCCGTCAAAATCTGATGATGAAAAAACGCAAAAGTGAAGTTTGTTTTGTTTTACTGTAAAGAGAAAGGAAAGACTATGATTAAGAGTCTTGGGATTCTGATAGGCGGAGTGTTTATCGGCGCTGTCGGCGTGGAAGTCATTCGCAAGAAGCACCCTGAAGCTCTGGATAAGCTATATGCAAAAACCCGCGAGATGGCGTCAGGGGCAAAAGAGGCTTTCAAGAAGGGATATGCTAATGCTGTTCAGCCTCAGCAGGCCGCGCAGCCAAGCGCTTGATATTCAACACTTGTTTTCTGTGAGGGATATTGAAGTATCCTGACTTTATATCGAGTTCTGAACACATAAAATTTGAATAGAAGGAGAACTGAGTATAGCTACGCGACAGAGCCAGAAAGTTGAGCTTCCGAAAGTCATTGAGGCTATATCCAAATTTGGTGGTGCTTTGGTTGGAACCGCAGTGGTTACGGGTAAGCGTATCGTTAAAACTGCAGCTCAGGCGGGCGAGGGGCCTTCGGGCAAGCCGAGAGAAAAAACCGTACAGGCTTCGGTCAGGAAAAAGAAAAAAGCAGCCGTCGAGACAAAGGCAAAGGGCCGGAAAGTAAAGAAAAAAGCAGCAAAGAAAAAAAGGACAGGCCCTGCAGGCAAGGGTAGAACGCCCAGGAAGTGACCTGCACAATCTCCGGCAAAAAAACACAAGCGCCAGGCCAAGATATCTTAAAAGGAGTTTAAGATTAATGTGCTGTGGTAATGGAGAGCTTTCGGGAATTATGACGAGTATGTTCAGGGGCGCCGGCACTTGTGTAGGAACAGTAGCGGCTGCTGGTAAAAAGATTACCTGCGTTGTGACCAGTGGTGTCAAGTCAGTAGGACATTTGCTTGTCCGGCCTGTTGATACCCCAGAACTGATCGCAGCCGAGCAAACCAAGTCAAGATCGGAGGGATTTGTGCCTGTAGCAAGAGAGCAGGAGGAAAGTTCGGCCAAATCTGTAATCAGTTCATTGGAATCGGATCTCGCCGCAGCAAGGAGCCAACTGAAAGAGATGCAGAGCAAAGCCGAGGAAACACAGGCCCAGATTGCATCACAGCTTAGCGAGTTGCAGTCGGAAAAAGAGTTGCTGCTTACTGAGTTGGAGCAGGCTCGCAGCCAGGTCAATGAGGCAGCCCTGCAGGCCAGTGAGGCGAAAACGCAAGCGGCTGTATTAGAAATCCTGGAAACCAATCTTGCTGCGGCTGAACGGCGCAATTTGGAAAAATCCGGCAAAGAAGAACAGGCGGTAAAGCCTCATCTGACATCCGAGAAGAGCCCTGCTCAAACAGAGCAAAAGGCCGGTTTACCTAAGCCGGTCGAAGAACTTGTAGTAGGAGCAGATAGAGAAACAACTGCAACGAACGATCATGAGAATGTAAGTGTGAAAACTGAAGAACAACCGTCTCAGATTATATCTGAGTTTGAGACGCCAAGTCTTCCTGCTGTAACGGAGGGGCAAGTTCGGGAGGCTGTTTTTGACAACGAGGCCCAAAGGATAATCTTTATCAGGGCTCTTTCTGATATTGCCAATCAGGACCCAGCGGCGCGCGCAGATGCAGCGAGAACAATAGCCGGTATCCGCCATGAATTGTCGGTCAGGGTATTTGCCGAGCAGATGGCAAGCGAACCATCGGCACAAGTGCGACACGAGTACATCAAGGCCCTGACGAAACTACAGATGACCGAAGGGCTGGGTGTGGTCGAACGGGCTTTGAGCGACCGGGCTGCTTTGGTCCGCTTAGCTGCCGTGTGGGGCTTATACCTTTTGGGTGGAGCAGAAAGCGGCCCTGCACTGGTACGTATGCTTTCGGATGAGGATGTAGAGGTCCGACGCAGGGCTGCAACGTGTATTGGCTGGCTGGGTCAAGAGAGACTTGCTGTAGAGTTGTTGCCACTTTTGGATGATAGCAACGTTTCTGCTCGTCTAGCAGTAGTCGAAGCTATGGGCAACCTGGGCAGCCGGCAAGTGGTCACCGCCCTCATTGAACAGCTAAACGATCCTGAGAAAGCGGTAATGAAGGCTGTTCTTGGCGCCCTAAAAACAATCACTGGTAAGAAAATGAGCGGGCCGTTTCCAAGAGATAAGAAGTCACTTCAGCGTCTGATTGCACGATGGCGCGACTGGTGGAAAGAGGAACAGCTGGGATGAGCCCATGTCCACATAGGCGGGAAATGGGTATATTTATGTTGGCAGAAGTTTTGGATTCGAAGCTGTGGGTACGGTTTTTGTAGTCTCTAAACCTATCCCGAGAAAATTAGAATTGAGGGTTTTAGAAGGCGCGTTTTTTGCCATCGACTTATGGTCCTTGATAGAAAGCAGATGGCTCCTATCGAAACCCTCACTGACGAGTAAGTTAAGGAGGTTATCTAATGCCGAAAAGTCGCAAACAAAAGACAGGCGCGAAGAAAAAAAACAATCCCAGCACAAGGAAGAAAAGGATTAGCGAGGATGTAGATATACCAGTCATATCTCTTTTGGAGTCGAGCACAGAGAACGAAACTGGCAAGCCGGAGATTAACGGCGAAATCGAAATGGAGGACTTCGCGGACGTTTCCGCGGAGAGGGCCAGCATCATCTCCATTGTCAAGGACCTCGAAGGACAGGTCGACACAGCCTATGAACTGAAAGAGGTTCTGGAAGCAGAGCTTGATGTAACTCAGGAGAAGCTCTCCGAAGAGTCTGCTGCTCGTGCGAAATTAGAGCAGCGAGTCAAGTCACTCGAAGCACAGGCTGCTCTGGCCGAGCAGCTGCATGAGGACATCTCCTTTGCTGAGGAAGAGCGGAACAAGTTTGCCAACTCGCTCGCCCAGGCTCAGCAGCAGCTTAAGGCAGTGACCGAGGAGCGTGACTCGCTTGCCAAGCAGACAGCCTCTGCCGAGACACACACTAAGGAACTGGAGAGTGATAAGACAGCCCTTGAGGCCCAGGTGATGAACCTTAAGGACAAGGTCGCAGATATGGATCGTCTGCGCGCCGACCTCGCTGAGATAAAGGAAGCCGGCCAAAGCTTAGATGAGCAGGTGCGGGATCTGTCGAGTCGCCTGGAAGCCTCCGATACGTCCAAGGACGCCCTTGAGAAGGATCTGTCTGAGACCCGTGAGCAGGTGGGAAATCTTCGAGCGAAACTTATGGGGGCCGAGAGCCAGGTAGTCGATTTGCGCACCCAGTTTGAGCAGAAGCAGGCTGCGAATAAGGATCTGATGGAGATCAAGAGGCGCCTCGAAAGCGAGATAAGGACGTTAAACGCCAACTATGAGGCTGTCAAGAATGAACTCGAGACGTTCAAGAAAGCTATGCGCGACATACGTAGTGAGGCGGCTCAAACCAGCGGACGTGTCCGTCAGAGATACTTTAAGCCGGTCCCGCTAAGGCCTGACCGGTGACTATGACAATTAAGTGACGAATGTTGGTTCAGGGATCTGCAATTTTTCTATAACATCTGTGTGCGTCTTCAAGAGCAGTTATTATAGCGCGTTTTGTTGCGCCGAAAAATCTCTTATCCAGTTGTTCTATAGCTTCTTCAATTCCCGCCCTAATTTTATTTCCTAAACAAGTCGTGTACAGTATTTCCTTTTCCACAAACGGCAGCAATGTACAATAAATGTCTACGATTTTTGAATCAGCTGGTTCTATTTCAAACTCTATAGCGATATAACTTGAAGAATTCCTTCCGGTGATATTTTGCGGCAATCTTCCAAAGCCGGCGATCACTATTGTGTCCGGCTTTAACCTGGACTTTACCCCGTCGGCTTCTGATTTCTCAGTCATTATTGCCTTTCCAATTAAAAAGAGCGTTGAGTTCAGCCGTTCCATCAGCACCGACAACAATGGGTTTGTCCGGACGCGCTTTCCCCAGGCTCCTATAATCAGAAGGTGAAAGTCTCAGTAACTATCCAGATAAATCCGTGAACCATAAAGGCTCACATTGTCGTTTTGCTGATGGAAGCTGCTTTTAGTTATTCGGCGCTCAGTGAATACTTTCTACCTATATTTCTGTTTGTTAAGACTTTTGATCTCAAAGAATTTTTACTTTCTGGGATAGCAATGCGTGCTCTTGGGCAGCCTCAAATAAAGGCTGTGTCCTTTAAGCAGGCAGCAATGCTATTCCAGAAAAAACATCGAGGCCCTGTCATACCTGTTAGCAATTTCTAAGGGAGCAACACGTTTTTCACAAAACACTCAGCTCTATAGACAAGAGTCATTATCAATCAAACAACTCATAAAGTCATGATAAGACGAGCATATTTCGTTGAATTCATCCCCGTCTATTTCTGTATATTGTTGCCATAAAAAAACCCGGCCAGCTATCCATTAGGACAACCAGCCGGGTTATATTTCTTACCCGTTTGTCGGTACTGGAGAAGTCCTAAAAGCTTCTGAAGTTTATGCTGGCATTCTATCTACGTCCGATATATGAGGCTTGAACTCTGCCTGGAAAAACCAGATCATAAATTAATGGATAGCGCGGCGTTACTCACTATGTTATAAGTTTTGCGAAAGGCTTCTTGTGTTATTTATATATGTCTTTAATATCTTTATTAATATACGTATGTTTTCACATGAATTTCAGCTATATTTAAACAAACATTCCATATAGTCAGATTGCGAAAGGGAATAATTATATAACAGCTATTCCATCGGGGGTGGCAGCCGCAGCGCGAGAAAAAGGCGAGATAATATCAGATAAAGCAGGCCTAAACATGGGGGAGGAGGGCAAGATAGGAAGGATGGGCAAGCAAGTGCTCACGCTAATATCGCCACTCCCCACGTTATTATGAAACGATAAACCACTCATCTTTTTACCCGGTCAATAATCAATCTGTTATTTGTATAATACATTGTAATCGGCCAGGTCATGGAAAAAGTTGAGGAAAACTGTGAAGGGCGAAAAAAAATAGTATTCTGCCAATACCAAATATTTTTGTTGATATCGCGCTGTGTATCGGTTATAGTTTCAACAGCGGGGTTGAAAAGGTAAGGGTTAAGCATGACTGAAGATCAGACAACGAAAGACAGGAAATACAACCTGAGACCGGAGACAGTAGTAATTGCCGGCTCTGCGAGACTGCCCGAAAACATTACTGCAAAGCATGTTTTCGGTTACATTACTATAGAACTGGAGATAGACCCTGTTGATTGTACAATCGTTGATATCTCATGCACCCTATTGCCGTTTTTGGGAGAGAAAATACTACATAACGCACTGTTAGGAAATAAAGTTGACGAGGCGATTCAAAACGCCATTGCGCAATTAGAGAGAAGGTTTTTCAGTGTAACAAAAAGGGCAGTAATCGCCGCACTTGAAGACGCCTATAGGTTGTACAAAAAGTCGGTGGAAACGAGAATAGCCGCCCGGGGTGAATAGGTGAATAACGCTGTGCAATGTATTGATGCGTGATGGGCATTTAAAAAGATGCACTCTATGGGTTTTAAAAGGGCACGAAGGCAAGTGAGAGTTGAAAAAAGAGATTTGAACTGTAAATAGAAATCAAGGCCCAAGGGGGGAACCATGGGCGTACAAAACAGTGAGAAAGTTGATGTTAGAAAAGAAGCTCTTGACTATCAAGCGAAGAGGCCAAGCAGCACGCCTTCTAAAAAGACAAGGGACACACAGTATAACTCAAGGCCGGAGACGATAATAGTTTCCGGCTGTGCGAGACTGCCTGAAGGTATTACTGCAAAGCAAGTCTTTGGCTGTCTAACAATAGAACTGGAAATAGACCCTGTCGACTCCGTAGTTGTTGATATATCCTGCACCTTAGTGTCTCATTCAGGCGAAAAGATACTGCACAATGCACTTTTAGGAAACAAAATTGAGGAAGGGACCAGAGAAGCCATAACTCAATTAAACAGACGATTTTTTAACACCACGAAAAGAGCGCTAATAGCCGCCCTTGAAGATGCCTATAGGTGGTACAAAAAGTTCCTGGAAAAAGTAGCAGATCAAAACTCACAATGACGCTCTCTGTACATAGTCGGCCCTGAAAA
>Ga0180437_10001325_pt1 | contig 42741 bp, 56 predicted proteins | sample SS_ome_4_FD_132410 | JGI IMG/M metagenome (GOLD analysis project Ga0180437, IMG submission 132410) | Hypersaline lake sediment archaeal communities from the Salton Sea, California, USA - SS_3_D_1 metaG | ecosystem: Environmental > Aquatic > Non-marine Saline and Alkaline > Hypersaline >...
GTACATTATGATTCTGTTAGTGGTTATCATGGTTGTCATTTAAATGGTTATTTAGGTAGTGATGCACAGCATCCTGGAATAATGGCATGTTTCCAGTTTGCGAGATGGGAAGAAATTGGATCTACTAATGAGATCTATATGGATGGTTATCCCTACAGGTTTGGTGGGTTTGGTACAGGATTTGATGAACGAGGTTTAGCACAAAGAGCTACTTTAGGACAGTTAGGATATGGAGGTTCTATTGATAGTGTTTTGAAGCAGACGAATGCAAAGGCGAATCCATTTTCTGGGAAGGAATGGGCGCATTCATTGTTTGTTGGTTTAGATCCGGAAAGGGTTGGGAATGCTGGCGGGGAGATGGATTCGAATTGTGGTGTGTATCAGTGTCGTCTTGGAGTATCTGCTGATTTGTCTACATTTGATAGCGATCAATATCTTCATATTAGTAGTGGTTTGATAATTGAGTGGATGGGGGAGACTTTGTTGTAGTCGAGGTGTGAAGTGTTCAGATTTTATGGTTCTGAATCTGTTTTGTTTTCGTGGGATTATCCTGCCACTGTAGAGACTTGTGAGTATGGCAGTAATGGTGCTTATGTGACTGTGGGGGGTCTTCCTGGTGCTGTGGAGTCTTCATATGTGAATAGAGCTTGGGATTCTACGTTGGGAGATTATGTTCGTTGGTTAACGTATTACATTGATTCGAGTGGTCAGGAATATCCTGGGCCGTCGGCGTGGTCGGCGGTCAGTTCGTCGTATTGTGTGGAGGCGATTAAGTTTGGGAGAAGTGTGGGGTGATAGATGCCTAACAGTCCTCGTATGAATTGGCCTTATCCGGCTGAGAATGTCAGTCAGTGGTATGAGACATTTCGAAATCTAATTGAGGCTATGGACTCATCTGGATTTGCGTCTAGGGAGGATCGGCATTTAATTTTGTCTGGTGGGGGTGTTGTTACGTGGGATGGTGCATCGGGTTCGTTGGATTGGACGGGAACTATAAATATTATTTCTCCAATTACAGGGTTTCAGGTTCAAATTGCGGCTGCTAGTGTTTCGTTATCAGAAGGGCAGATTTTGTATGTTTCGCTTACCCGAGCTCCTACGAGGATTGTTTCTGTCTCTGTTTCTGTTGCAGGTCAGGTTCCAAATGATGATGTAGCTATTACATTGGCTATACGCATAGGGACTCGTGTTTATTTCCGGAATGGACTTTTACTGGATAGTGGGGAATCAGTTACGAATCTTGGAGCTAAACAGGGTGGAGGTGGAGGGTCTCCGCTCGAGGTGGATGATGAGGGAAGTCCGCTTGTTTCGAATTGTAATAAGATGGATTTTATAGGTGCTGGTGTAACTGCTGCTATTACGGCGCCAAATCAGGTCAGTGTGACTGTCCCAGGGACTCCGGCGGGTACTGCTAGTGGGGATCTTTCTGGAAGTTATCCGAGTCCTACAGTTGATAAAATTCAAGGTAAAGATGTTTTTGATTCTATTAGTCCTACAAATGGGGATGTTCTTACATGGGATGGGCCGAATACTAGGTGGGATGCGGTTGCGCCTGGGGCCACGACGGATCGTAGAACAGCGTATTATGTTGTTGGAAATTCTGTGAATGGTGATACGTCCGTAGTGTGTGATTATTTGGATGTGGGTGATGGTGTTCAGCTTCAAGCTGCTTTGGCAGCGGCTGGGAGTGGGAAGGATGTGTATGTGCGACCTGGCACATATGATTTGGGGGCGGGAGCTGCCACGGCTCCTTTGGTAGTTCCGGATAATGTTAGAGTTAGAGGTGCTGGGCAAGGACACTCGGTAATAGTAACGAAAGTTGATAATCAGGGTGCGTTCCAGCTTGGTTATAAGTCTGTTGTTGAGGATCTTTCTGTGAATGTGGCTCTTCCGACAGGAGCGTGCTCAGGTCAAACCTCTGTGGTGTTGTTCAATGATGAAGTATCTGAGTGTCGGAGAGTGTCTGTATATTTTTTGGGTACTTATACTGCTACGGAAGCAGGGTGGTCTGTTTTATTGGGTGTTTTTGGTCTTACGAATACGTTGGTGACTGATGCGCGGTTAGTGGATTGTACTGTTGGTAAAAGAACTATACCCGCGCCTTCGTTTGTCAGTTTAGGAAAGTTGATTTCTCAGGGACTTCGTGCTGTGTATGTGCCTGCGATAGTGACGGGTTTGAATACGGTTGCTGTGCGAGGGTTGGTTTCGCATGGGTGTGATATTGGTGTGGAATTTTTATCGAAGGCGAGGGTTTTGGACTTCACTGTTTATGATGCGTATCAGTACGGTGTTTGGTTGAATACTACGGATAGTTGTGAGGTTGTGGATGGTGAGGTTAATATGGTTGCGTCTGGTGGTACTGAGATAGGTGTTTTTCTCGATACGTTGACAGATTCTGATGTTGATGGTGTTCGGGTTATAGCGTCTACTGGTGCGGCTGGGACACGAGCGGTTGGTTTGGATGCATCGGATAGGAATGTTGTTAGAGGTGTGAGAGTGTCTAGTGGTTGGGGGTATGGTGTGGATTTGGATGCGAGTAGTGATGGGAATGTGATAGTGTCGAATCAACTTTCACAAGCGACTCTGGCTGTGAGGGATCTGGGAGCCGGAAATGATGTGGCTCATAACAAATAGGTGGTTTGATGGCTACTAAGAGCCCTACACAGTATCACAATCATTGGGGTGTGTATGCTACTGCATCGGATTTGCCTAATGTTTCTGGTTCGTCGACTCAAGACTCCGCGTTGGAGGTTGGGGATTTAGCATATGTGTCGGCGGCTGGTGTTTATCAGTGTGATGTGGCTACGGTTGGCGCTGCGTCGTGGTCTCAGCCTGGTGGAGGATCCGGAACGTCTGTAAGTGAGTTTGATTGGGGCGGTGACCATCAATACAGTCAGCAGGCGACTCCTGTTGAGGAGACTGTTGGATATGGAATGTTGAACGGGTCTCAGGTGGGTTCGTTTACAGTTTATTTTAGGTCGACGTGGAATCCTCAATTTTCTGTGTCCGGGTCCGCGGAGGTGCGTCTTTATGATTTGGGGCCTGCTGCGGGTCCGCCGGTGGCTCCAACGTTAGTTGCTACGTTGACAGAAGGCCCTCCTGGGACAAGTGGTGTGCAGTATCAGGAACAGGCTTTAACTGTTGCTGGGTCTCCTGGGGCTAACCAGATTATGAATACTGCGAGGATGTATTCGGTTGCGGTGTATCAGAGTTCGCAGACAGGGGATTCAGTTCATGTGGGCAGTGTGGGTATTACGATCCGGTAGGAGGCTGTTTTATGGCAATTCATGTTCGTAATGTGGTGTCTTTGGATAGTTCGGTGTCGACTTCTCAGTTTTGGTCTCGGCATATTGTTTTGATGCGCGAGCTTTTTTTAGCTGGTAGATGGGTTCAGAGTGCGATTTCAAATGCGTCTACATGGGATTCGAATATTGTTTTGAATTTATCGGATGCGGTTGTTAATCCGGTTTCTCCTGCAAGAATAACTTCGGCTACTGGCGGTTTTACTGGTTATGAGGATTATGGTGTGACGCTTTATGGTGGTGTGACTGATAGTGATCAGAATAGAGGAGTGTATCGTATAGCTAGTGTGGTGAGTGATAATGAGATTGAGATTGAGCCTTCTCCGATTAACAATTGGGTGTCTGATACTGGAATGACGTGTAGGGTTCATAATTGGGGGGCGGCGTCTCCGTTGTATGGTGCGGAGTATGTTGTTATGGATCCGCCCTCTGGAAACAATCAAGCTCATATTTCAAAAACGACAGCGGATTATTGGTTAGATGTGCATTCGTATCCACGTGGGGATTATCCGACTAATCCTACCGTTAATTGTGATGTGAATCTGGCAAGTACTTCGAGATATGCTCGTTGGAATGCATATTTTAGTGGGGCTACTGCGTTTATTTATGCTCGCGATGATGCTCACACTAGTTGGTTTTCTATTTTGTTTGGCGAGTTAGAGGATGTGGCTTCTGGTGATACTTATCCTGGTTTTGTGTCTGCGGGAGATGCTGCTGATTGTTTTAATCTTGTGGGTGGTGAGATTTCCACGCTGAACATGCTCTATGATAATGGTGGTGGTGATATAGGACAGTTGTCTGCGGAAGTAGCTTCTGTTTGTAGGGGAGAGTCTGTGGAGTCGGCGAGGCAGAATATAAAAGCAGGGTGCCGGACGGTGAAGGGACTAGCTCAGAGTGTTAAACCGTGGGTATATGCCACAGGTTCCAGTGGGGGTTACTTTCGTGGTAGGCATCCTATGCGTTATACGAATATCTATTGGGAGAATTGGCGGCCTATGACATCAGATGGTACTTGGAGGCATTTTGAGAACGGTGGTGTTTTCCCGATGAATGGTACGAATGACCCTAAACCTATAGCAGGACCTGCTGCGGTATGAGGAGGGTGATGTGATTCATTATATACGCGATCTTCTTATTCCACGGAGGCCTGCTGCTGATTATTCTGCTGCGCATATGATAGGAAGTTATGTTTTATTTCACTATCTTCGTGTTATGGGTTGGGAATGGTTGTGGGAGTGCGATACGCAGCAGAATACAGCGAATCACTGTCCGGATGGAAGTATGAAAGCCCCCCATACAACGATTTGGACTGCTTTGGGAACTGCTTCTTTGAGTAAGGATGCGTCTGAAAAACATCAAGGTTTGTATGGGCTGGAAGTAGATTCCTCGGCTGTGAATGATGGTGTCAGATCGGCGCTTCTAACATACATGGAAAATTCGGTTTTGTACTATGTGGTTCTGTGGGCATCTAATGATACCGGTTCGGCGTGGAATGTGGATGTTGATGATGGTTCCGGGTCATTTTCCAATATGGGTACTATTCCGGATAACAGTGGTACTTGGACTAAGTATGTCTTTAGTTTCACTTCGCATACTTCTGGAAATCGGTATGTTCGTGTGGTGGATAATAATGGTAGTTCTGGGACTATTTATATTGATGATTTGAATATTTTTCGTTCGTGGTTTGAGTATCGTGGTGTAGATCAGAGTGGGTCTGATGGGGATGTTCAGAATGGTGATGAGTTTTCTTCATCTGGATATACTTTTGTGTCTGGTGATATTGGTAAGGTTGTAGTGTTTTATGATCCCAGTAATTTGGGAAATTCTGGAGCATATACGATTGATTCCATTAATGCTGGGAATGCTGTTTTGACTTTGAGAATGGGAGGTTCTGAGACTCTCATTAATACGTCGGTTGGTAATTTAGAGTGGCGGTTGTTGGATCTTACGCAGGCACCGATAAGTGCTTATACCACTGGTGGTGGGAGTATTTCTGAGTCTGGGGCTGGATGGGGTTTAGAGAGTCCGCATGCAAGTGGGTGGCGGTTATTTTTTAGACACCGGGCTATCCTAGGTTCGAATCCTAGAAGCATAATGACGTGGTCATCTCCGACAAATGCGGAATACGATATACAGACTGGTGAATTCATGGGATATGAGCCTTCGACTTATAGACCTCGTGGGGAGTCGTATGATTATGCTGGTTTGGGTAGTGTGGATGGATGGTTTTTGGTTGGGAACGGGGGTACAACTGCGGCATTAGAAACGCATAAGAGATTGTATGCTATGGTTTCGAGTGGAGGCGAGTTTGTTGGTGTTATGATGAGGACCGTTCCGGAAAGCACTAATAATATACATGGTGTTTTTGGGGTGTCTGGTACGGATGTTAGGCACACAGCTAGGGAAAGTTTTGTTCATTTGGCAAAAAGAAACGGAGGTAATTCGGCTACTAATGAAGTGGACTTTGGGATTTTCTCTAATGATGGAGCGTGTGGTACCGATGAGGCTACGATGCCTCCTTGTGCGTTGGGTTTTTGGAATGTGTCGATAGTAACTTCACAGGATTCGAATAATCAGGCTAATCCCTTTTCTGATGAAGAGTCGCTTCAGCGTCCTGTTGTGTTGCGAGATTATGATGGATCTTATGGTTTTTATTCCGAGAAAGAGTTTGATGTTGAGGATGCGTTGTGGTGTTGCCGGAGTAATTTGGGGGAGTTCACTCCGTTTTCACCTGTTGAGGGTACAGGGGATTCGTTTGCGTTTGCTAGTCCTACGGTAACGTTGACGGATTCTGCGGGAGATTTTACGGCGGATATGGTAGGGAGAGCGATTACGATTTCAGGATCAACTTCTCCTGGGAATGATGGGACGTTTATAATCACAAGTCGTATTAGTTCGACTCAGATTACGTATGATAATGCTTCAGGGGTAGCGGAGGCGTTTACTGGAGCTTGGAGTGTTGGGCCGCAGTATTTTCATCTCGAGCAGGGTGTTTGTTGGAAGTGGCCGGGTTTTACGGCTGTGGCGTAAAGAGGTTGGATTGTGGGTGTTAGTTTTGTAGATTTGGATTCTGTTGTTGATGATCCTGCTGTGAGGATAGCGGATATCCAGTTTGATGTTGATGCTATTTATGCGCCGGCTTATGGTGCCGGTGGTACGTATAATGCAGAAACTCTTAATAAGGTTTGGCACACTCCAACAGTTCAGTGGGTGTATTGGAGAACGGCTGCTCCTGATCCTTCAGGTGTGGAGTATCCTGGCCCTGGTAGTTATGGGGATACAACGAATTATGCTGTTGAGGGTATTGTTTATGTTGCTGTGTAGAGGAAGGGAGGTGTAAAAATTTCTGGCTTTGGTGGAGGTTCTTTTGGTAGTGCGGCTTTTGGGCGATTTAATTGGTCGCGTCGGGTGTTGTTTGAAACGGCGCCGGAAGTATATCGTACTGCTGATTTAGAGCACGGGGAATTTTTTCGACTTTATTCTGAGGCTCAGGGTGGGTCTTTTGATAATTTGCGTTTGAAAATTGCTTCTTTTGCGGATCTTCGAGACCCGCGTGCTGTGAGAACTGGATATGATGAAACAACTACGCTTCGACTTGGAAAAATTGAGCTCATTAAGGGCAATGTGGAGCAAAGTGGTGTTTTAGGGACTGTTTCAAGTTCGAATGTTTTTACGACTGTTAGAGGGAGATTTTCGTTTTCTGATGTTGGGAAGGAGCTTACTGTTAGAGGATCAAGCATTGTCACTAATAATGTGTCGGTTGTAGTGACTAATGTGGTGAGTTCTACGGAATTATTGACAAATCCAGTTTTGTCTCCGGACACAGGATCTTTGCGGTGGGAGCTGCGTGAGTTGGAAGCCTCTACTCAGTTTGAAACTTTGGTTGAGGTGCTTGCTGGGGATGTGGAAGTCATCACACCTGGGTGGATTCTCACGGATGGTTTTGCGGAGTTCACTGTTTTGAAGCGGCAGCAATTCAAAGCAGCTGATGATGAGCGTAAATTTTTGACTCTTAGAGAAGGTGTTGATGGTTCGATTAATGCATCTTTGAGATTTGTATCTGCTAGTATTGAGTTGACTTCGAGTGATGTTGGTCGAAGGTTGACTTTGGCTAATACTGTTTATCCCGATACTAATTCTGGCAAGTTTGAGATTGTAGATGTGGTAAGTGCAACTGAATGTATTCTGGACTCGACTGATTTGCAAATGGAGAGCACTGGTTTGTTGGTATGGGCTGTGTTGCGCGAGCCGGAGTTGACGTTGCAGGGTTCGGCGACATTGCGTGGTTATGTGGAGCAATCTGGGGATGATGGTGAGGTAGCAACGGCCACACGATTTGTGTCAGATTCTGGGGAATTTTCTTCGACGGATGCTAATAAATTGTTAACCATACACAAGCCTGGGAATGCTGATAATGGTACGTATGAAGTAACTTCTGTGATCTCTTCTACGGAGCTTGAGTTGGATGCTACGTTGACGACTGCGGTTACGAGTGATTTCCATTGGGAGTTGCGTAGCGCTACTGATATAGGAGATGAGACGCAGGTTCAGGTAAGGGCTCCGAGTCTGATAGGGTTTTTGGCGCAGGATTTTGGGATAGAGATTGATACTCGGGAGGAGGAAGAGTGGCAACGACGTTGGGTTGAGTCTGTACCACGGTGGATAGGGTTAAAAGGGCATGAGGATGGGTATAAGTGTTTAGCAGAATTGACGGGTTTTACGGCGAGTGTGACTGCTCTCTATAGAGTGACTCAGGAAATTTATGAATCTATGGTTGCTGCGGGGGAGACTGCACATGCGATAGGTGAGGATGGTGATGGTAGATCAGGGTTGGATGGTAGTTTAAATGTTGTTGGAAGTGCGGTTCGATTTTCTTCTCCTACGGTGTTGTTTGAAAATTGGGATATTGGTCGGCAGGTTTATGTTTCTGGAACGTTTGGTGGTACAAATGACGGCTTGAGAACTATTTTTGATGTGGTTGATTCTCAGACTGTTGAGTTTCGTGTTGTTGATAGTATGACGGGTTCATCTGATGGTAACAATGGATCTATTGAGTGGAGTGTTGTTCGGTTGTATTCGGATTTGGCTCCGATGCTTCCTGTGTACGATGAAATTAATTCCAGTCTTATGACGTATTTGAAGACTATTGCTGTTTTTGTTGTAGATAAATATTGTTGGGAACAGTCGCCTTCTCCGTGGAGTACCTTGTTAGGTCCTGGGGATTCTGGGGACGGTCGTATTTTTATCACGGGTGTGGATCCTGCTGTCCCCTCTGTGTTTGCGATTGCTTATACTGTTACGGGTCGAGGTGATTTTGAGGTTGTGTCTGGGGTGGGTGTTGGGTTTTGGAAGATTACAGATAGTGGTGCGGTTGAGCATTTTTTGCAAACTGTTCCTACTCTCAAGGAGCAACAGTCTGGAAGTGATGGAAGTCTTTCAGCTACTCCGAGGTTGTCATCATCGAGTGGTACCTTTACCACTGCGGATATAGGTCGTGTGGTGGTTGTAGATGGTGCGGTGGCGCCTGTGAACAACAAGGCGTTTTTGATAACAGGTGTTGGAAGTGGGTATTTGGATTTGTCTGTGAGTCAAGTTGCAGTTATTGATCCAAATAACTCGAATCTCAGTTGGAAGGTTTTAGATCCGGATGCGACAGGAACGGATGGAAGTTTGACGGCTCCCAGGAGATTTTCGTCGGCTTCGGCGCCTTTTGTGGCTACTGATGAGGGAAAGCGTCTGTATGTTAGTGAGAGTGGTTCAGGGAATAATCGAATGTATGTTATTGAGACGTATGTAGATGCTAGTAATGTGGATTTAGCACCTTATAATAGCCCTACAACACCTGATGCTAACAATGGTTCTTTGGTGTGGGGGATGTTTTCGTATGAGTTTCAGGTTGTGGCTACGTCGCCGCCGGCTGTGGGAGTGGCTTCTTTGGAGTATGTGTGTTCTGAGGTTCTTATGTGTAGTTTTTGCAAATCTAATAGGATCTTGGTGGAGGCTAGTACACCATATTTGTTGGAGGCTGGTTTTGAGAGATTAGGTGATCGGTTGGATCATGTGACACCTGCACATGTGGAGAGAATTGATAGTTTTGGTTTTGAGATTGGAGTGGGTTTGAATCTTACTGTGACGGTAGATTCTCCGTGAGGTTATGTGATGCCGATAGATATTGAAGGGGTTGTTACAGATATAGGGAGACAGCGATTGATGGAGGGGTGGGGGCAGACTACTCCGTTGACATATATAACTGATTTTAAGGTGGGTGAGGGTGGTTGGGAGTCTACGGCCAGTGGTTATGTGCCTAGAGATCCTACAGATCCGGGAACAGGGAATAATAGGGGACCTACTCTGACGGATTTGGATTGTATTGTTAATGCTGCTGATTATCCACCGGATTCTCGTGGGAATTTCTCGAAGGGTTTGGCGCTCGTTAATTTTGCTTTTACAGGTAATACGATTTTGGAAGCTACTTGTTTTATTGATTTTTTAGAGTTTATTGACGATGGCAATGGTAACTTTCCGGAGATGTATGAGATAGGATTGTTTAATTCGGCTAGTGAAATGGTGGTGTATGGGACATTTCCTAGAGTTGAGAAAACTGGTGCAGCGTCTAGAACTTTTGTTGTGAAGGTGCGGGCGAATAGGAGTTAAGTAATGTCTACGTTTTTGGCACAGTTTGTAGATTCTGAAATTAAAGTTCGTTTCAAAGAACCGTATATTACGGCAGGTTTGAATGAAAAGTTGGTTGGGATAGTTCCCAGGGGAATTCACAGAGGTTTTCGGTTGGCTCCTGGGGTTTCTAACTATGAGTTAAAAATTGAAGCCGATCCGGAGACGTCTGATCATGTGGTTCAGTATGAAACTGGAACCGGGTATTCATTACGGATTCGTAAGACTGGAGGGGACTTTAATCTTGATTTGACTTCTATTGCTGGTAATAAAGTTTTTGTTATAGCTATTTATGCTCAATATGTGTTTAATTCTGACACGTCGGCGGTTATCCGAGCTTATGAGTTGAGTCCCACAGATGAGTTTACAATTGCGCCGGAATTAGATGAGTTGGCTGTGTTGGGTGAGGTGACATTAACTTCAACTCCTGCGCCTATAGTGCTTGCAGATCTTGATGAGAAGTATAGATCGAGCCCTTGGGAAGTTACTTCCAGGGGTATTCGTGAGGCGGATCAGATTGTTCAGAATGGTGACTTTTCGTTATGTTCTGATGATTCTCCGAGTGCTGGTGAAATTTTGTGGCCGTGTTGGGATTATCCTGGTGTTACTGAGACAGGTGTTTCGTTCCAGGTTGTGAGTACAGGTTCTCCGCAAATAGGTTTTCAACACCTGGCTTTGACGCTAACTGGTGCTGGTTCTCAAATAGGTGTGTTGCCTTATGAAGGTTTGTATCGTGTTCGAGAACGTACGAGGGTGAAGGCATCTGTTGCTGTGAAGCATTCAAGTTTGACTCCTGGTCCTGGAAGTAGTGGGCATTTGGGGCTTCGTGTGAGAGCTTATGCTTCCAATCCGTCAACGGTGCTGAGTACTTATTATATTGATAATCTCTCTCCTGGAACATCTTATGCTGATGTTATTGATGCTTTTTGTGTGCCCGCTGGGACTCATTGGATATCTGTGGATGTGTATTTTGATGATGATGGGGCGTCGTCAACTGGGACGATTTATTTTGATAATGTTCGTGTGTGGTTGGAACAGCCTGATTTGGTGAGTGGTCGGTCTGAGAGTTCGCTTCCGTTGCATGCTGCGGCTATGCCTGTAAGGTCGCTGGATATTGCACCTAGTCCTGGAGTGTATGCTAGTCTTGAGGCTTTTCTTGATAAGCTTTTGACACTTCGTCATGATTCAGGTGACGTGTATTTGTGGCAGAAGCGGAGGGATGCCGGGAATTTTCTGCTTAATATGCCTAATGGGCGTTTGGATTTATCGGGTACAATTGCGTCTGCTGCGGAAGGTGCGTCTGCTAGAATAACTAGTACCTATCCTGATGCTGGTGTTGCAAAGTATGTGTTGCTTTGGGAAGCGACACGATCTTCTGGAGTTGGGGTTAGGTTATATGTGTCGGATGCAGATGTTGGGTCTGAGGATGGTTTTGTTTTAACTGTGAATGCGCTGTGGAATGGTTCGCAATGGGTTCGGGATTATAGTGCAACTTCTTCATACTATAGGTTGTCTAGTGGGCACTTGTCGATGTATACGTATTCGAGTTCGGATCCTTCTCCTTGGAATGATAGTGGTTGGGGTACGCCAGGTGTTAAAAATTTGGAGTTTCCGGAGGATAGTCGTGGGAAGGGCACGATGTTATGGACGGGGAGTGTTTATTTAGGTACTAGATTGATCAATGATGCTACTGATGCCGAGACTCCTCGAATAGATACGGATGTGGCTTTAGACGCGACGTCTACATACACGCTTATTTGGCGTGGTAGTATGTTGAGTTCGGATCCTTATATACGTCTTTATTCAGGATCGGATGGTTTGAGGTCTGAGTCTGTTCTTGTGTTTACTGTGAATGCTGAATTCGAGTCGTCTGCTGATACGTGGAGTCGAGATAATGACAGTTTTGATTCAATGCGTTTGGATATTAGTAATGGTCGATTAAATGTTATGTTGATGGATAATGCTGAGTCGAATGGTTGGGATGATACAGATTGGGAATCTATTTCAACGGCGACGAATGCTAATAATTTGCTTACAACTCGTTATATCACGACTGGAGGGCCTGGAAATGATGTGACTTTTAATAATGCGTTGTTGACTCTTTGTTCTTTGAATACAGGTCCGGCAGGTAACAGGTATAATCCTTTGTATAATTCTGTTCCTATATCGCATACTCTTTATTCTTGTAATATGGTGAAAGCTTGGGCGAGGTTTACAATAACTCCGAGTGCAACTGTGGCGATAAACGATGGGTTTAATATTTCTTCTATTGCTGCTGATGCTAATCATGATTTGGTCGTTGATCTTGCTTTAGCTATGGCTAATACTAATTATTCTGTTGTGTGTTTATCGGATGATAGTTATCAGAGTGGTGCTGTTTGGCAGCTTACTGATGTGGGCACTCGGACGGCGACTCAGTTTCAATTAAGGTTGTATGATCCTTCTGGCAGTGTTTTGAATATAGATGCTTTGCCTGGAGGTGAAGAGGTCCATGGGACTCTTATTGTTGTAGGTCGTTCTAGTTAATTAGGGAGGGATCATGTCGATCCGAATGATTACAAAGGTAGGTGTGCGGGATAGATTAGAGATGTGCTTGCCTGTAGAGCACTATGGGATGGTAGTGACTGTTAGGAGAGGCAGGGTTATTTATCATGGTGATGTTATTTCTTTGGGGGATGATTTTGAGTACTGTTTGGAAGTAGAACAGGAAAGTCGGGCAATTTCTGGTTATATTGTAAGGGAGATTGAAACTGGAGTTGTGAGTGTTTTTGTTGATGAGACGTCGGATTCTATTTTATCGTATAAGTTCGAAGGCAGTCCTTATGAAGTCTTGTTTGTTTTGTTTAATTTTAGTGTGATGGGTGGAGTTAGTACTCTTGATGATGTGGATATTAGAGTTTCGGAGATTGTTCCACGGGATTGATATAATACTTATTATTTGGTTGCAAAGGTTTTATTTGTTGTTTTGTGTTGTTGTTAATGGTGTTTGGGATGGAGGTGGTATGCAGCAGGCTATAAGTGGGAAAGTGTTGAAAGCTGCTGACCCTGAGTTTCAGCGTAGGCAGCTCGCATCAGATCGTAGAAGGGTTCGTTTTTCTTCTGTTCAGGGTAAAACTTTTGAGCAGTTGACACCTGTGGAAAGAGATATGTTATTGGAACATTTGGCGATTTCGGCGGGTCTTATTGAAGAAGCTTCTGATTGATGGGAGGTCGTGGTGGGTGTGCGAGTACGATATACGATTGAAGCGTCTGTTTCTTCTACTTCTGCTGAAGAGAAGGATTTAGGTAATGTTTCGTATGAGGTAGTGGATGATGACTCTGGTGAAGGTGGAGTGCGGAAGACACTTCTTGCAGCTGGAGCGACGGATGTTTCTGTGATGTTGACTGAGATATCTTCGGCGCGTTTTATTCTTATACGAACAAATGCAAAAACAGCGACTGATACCCTTGGTGCTATTGATATAAAGAAGAATGGTGCTGGTGGAGAGGTTACGACTATAGAACCTCTTCCAGGGGAGACCGAGGCGCACATGCTTATGGTGACGTCAGGTGTTACGGATTTGCTGGCTACGAACGGTGGCACTGTGGATACAGAGATAACGGTTATGGCTGTTGGAGATTAGTATGGTTGTAGGAGACTAGTTGTAATATACTGGCTTTAGGGGGTACACTTGATTGAGGATTTATGAGGGCTGATGTGGCCCTGTGGAGGTTTTGATGCTAGTTACTGTAGAGAATCAGCTTGCTGTGGAAATTAATAAGCCTGCTGTTGGTGAGGATGGTGTGGCTCTTCCTGGTGGTGAGCATCCTTCGGAGGCAACTCATCGGACATACCCTCTTCCGTATCCTTTTGATCTGGTAGGTACTTTGGATGCGAATGGTGGTGCGAATGATTCTGTAGAATTGCCTATGCATCACAGGGATTGGCGGTACAGTCGATCGCAGATGGCTCGAGGTCTTCCTGTTAGTGAGAAATGGAGTCAGCTTGTGCAAGCCGGTGTAGTCACTATGGCTTACGCAGTCCAAACGGATCTGAGAGATGTGGAGGATCTGTTCGAAGATGCTGTCTGATCATAGCTCATAACTTTTATTTCTCATGCGGGATACTTTCCGCACCGTGGAGGAAATATGTCAAGTTTATTGAAAGAGGTGCGGGATCGTGTCCTCTCTCCGGGGCCTTGTGTTAGTTGGAAGCATGAGGCTTCGAATCAAGCTAAGTTTCCATTAGAGAATCTAGAATCTTCTGCTGTAGCAGTCCAGGCGCAATGTCAAGATTTGCGTATACCTGTGTCACTTGGGCAGCGTGAGCAGACGAGGCTGATAGCTTTTGCGATTTTGCAAAACCTCTATCCTATTGTGGAAGCTATTGATACGGATGCGGGGCAATACTTGGCACAGGCTACTGAAGCATTGAGGAAAGTTGGAGCAGATGTCTGAGTTTGTGATGACGCCTGCGAAGTTTCGATCTGGGAAGTTTGTTCCAGATAGAAAAGCTGCGCAGGTGTCATTGGATTGGAATGCTGTTGTCAATCGTTTTTCTGAGAGTCGGTCGAGGATGAGTTTATTGTTGCTACGTGGTTTGCGTCCTGGTGTTTTTGTGGGGCTGCGAACACGTGGTAAAAAGTCCACGACATTTGTGTTTGATGCGGCAGGACGGTCTCGAAGTGTGGCTCAGGTTCTAAAGCAGGATCCTACTTTTGGGGAGTCTATTAAAGAAGTGTTCTTGGTAAATGAAGTTAAGTGGGGTCTGAGTTTGGAAGAGTTTGGTCCAACGTAAGGAGGTTGCGAGTTATGAGTTTTGAAGAGCTTATGAGTCTTGTGGAAGATGTGAGAAACATTCTTGATTTGGATGAGCGGGTTTCTCAAAGGACGCGTCGTAAGATTGCTGCGAAACATAAACAGAGTACAAGGCACACTCCATTTATGCATAGGAAGAAGATTGGTCCTACTTCGAAATCTGTGGCGCTTGTGCGCGGGCCCAAAACGAATACTCAATCTAAAAATTGGAAATGCAGGTGTCACAACTACGATTGTTTTTGTATAGGAAAGAATGAGGAAGGAAAGCAGATACGGAAACATGTGCGTATTAAGCGTGCGTATAAGCATGGGTATAATACACGCTATAAAGCGTGGCGTAAGAAACATGCGAAGCGATTTAAGCGTGGTGCTGACAAGGATTAGTGTTTTAGAACTACTTCATTGTGTCTTTGGAGGTCATTGATGCCTACTCTTGGAACGCTTGCAGCGGGGATAAAGAGTGTCGCGGCGGTTCGCAGGAGTGAAGTGTATCTGACAGAGTTGGACGGTGATGATCTTCCTTTGGTAGCTGGAGGGGCTACTCCTCAATGGCGAAAGTTACAATACTTCCCTGAGTCTTTTTCTGATACCAAACAAGTGAATTATCAAACGAAGGATGTTCCTGGAGGTTCAGTTCCGCTTCGGCAGTACACTAGTTCTGGGGACAGGATAATTTCTTTTCGTGCTGAGTTTACTACTGATGTTGATCATTTAGTAGAGCAGCAGTCTGTTGATTTTGATGGTCCTAGTGCTGAGTCATTTGGGGATATGACATTGGCCATTGGTCGTAGAAGACGCTTGGTGACTTTGGGTGGTGCTATTTTAGCGGCACACACGCGCCTTAAGGCTGCTGGAGCTCAAGAACGGAATCCGTTTATTCCGGGTGCATTGATATGGTTGAGACGTTTTATGTTTCCTCGTTATGGTGAAAATGCTGAAATAGGGGTTCCGATCACGAAGCCTCCTCATAAGATTCTTCTTCATATTGTTGGTACGGAGTTTGAGCGTTTTGGCGGGGATGGTGGTTTTAGTGTAGGTGGTGGAGGGGTTTTGTGTGTTATGACACAGTGTGATATTACGGTCACGGCTTTATTTCCGAGTGGTAATATTCGTTGTGCAACGGTGGATCTCTCTTTTGCAGAGGTTGCGCAAAGGGGTGGGGTGGTTCGATTTCCGTCGTGCACTCATTTTCTTGATTATGTGGTGGGTAATTGGTATCCCCACACGGCTAATTCACGTTTGCCTTATTCGGGATAGGGGATTGAGTTGAAACGGCGCTTGAAGGAAACATTAGGAGTTCCTAGTTCTAGTAGATCGTCTCAGGCTTGGAGTGGTTTTTCTGGTCCTTTAGGTGTGGGGCAGAATGTAGTTCCAGGGAATAGGGATTTGTCACAACCGTGGCCGTATAGGACTGCGACGGCTGAAGTTGTGTGGAAGTATGCTGCTGATTTGATTCCAAAACATCCTGAGATGAATGAAGCTGATGTGTTAAAAAGAGCCATAGAGATTTCTGGTGTGGATCCCTTGGATTTATCTCCGGAGGATTGGCGGCTTTTAGAAATGGCTATTGAGTGGAGAAAAAATGGTGTTACAGGGTTACCTCGACCACGGATAGGGGGTGCGCCTGGAGGTCCTTTTGATTCGAGGGACATGGGTCGCTATATGTTGAAACGAAGGGTTGTTTGAATGTCTGTGAAGTCTTTAGTGGCGGATATTGAAGAAGTTGATGATGTTTTTGAAGGGACTCCAGAGCTTGGGAATGATGTGATCATGTGGGCTATTCCTATGCCTACATATAAGGCGATTTCTGATGCTGCGGCTAGGAAGAACATGACGGTAGCGGAGTTAGTTTCGAGAGCTCTGGCTATTGCTATTGAGGAGGGTTGAGAGCATGCCTTTTCCAGATGGTTGGCCTCCGAGGTATCCTTCGGGGCATAGAAATATTCGGTTTCATGTAGCGGCTACGGCCACGGCTAATTTTGCTGATAGGGCGTATATTTTTATTGATGCTACGGGTGCGAATCCTTACACACCGTTACCGATTGTGCGTCCTGGTGGAGATGTTTCTGCGCCGGATTATGATGGGCCTCATGATGTTGAGAGTCCTGCTGGGACGGGACAGCAACTGGGTGATCCAAAACCTCTCGTATGGTCAAAGGGTATTGTAGTTTACAACTATGGTGTGACCAAGATCGAGATTTCGTTTGATGGTGTGAATGTGCAGGGAGAAGTGCTTCCTGCTGCATCGGGTGCTCCTGGCAAGTTATATATGGATAGGGCTGAAGCTGGCATAGCCATCCGCGGGTCTGGGAATGATTTTGCTGTAACGGCGTGGTGAGTTTGCTCAATCCGTTTTGTTCTAATGGTGGAAGGAGTGTGGGATGAGCTCTGTTTTTTTGGAAGTTCCTTCTGATGTGCGATCTGATGTTTGTGTGGAAGTTGCGGAGCAGCCAAATCCAAAGAGATTCGTGCCTGTTTTTGACTGGAATGATAAGGTTGTTTGGGTTTGGATGAAGAGTGCTGGTAGTGTTGTGGGGCCTGTTGCACTTGAACATTCCCATGTGATTCGGTCAAAGAAGTTTTTGTCTTATCCTGCTTTTTTTGTTATTGCAGCCGGGCAGATGGATCCTTTTATATACAAAGGTCCTAATGATATTTATCCGATGGGTTGGAGTGTAGGGGATCCTTTTTCACATGAAGTGCCTGAGAAGGCTGATACTTCTGTGAAGTATAAACCCCCTGTGAAGAGGAAGACTCCTGGTGTTGTTGGGTTGCCTGTTGAATTTGAAATGGGTAAGGATGTTGATCCGCATGGTTATAAGACTGTTGTAGATAAGGGATCTGGCAGTGTTTTTACTGTTTTGCCGAATGGTGAGGTTGGTAAGTGGGAGGAAGGTGAGGGTGTTTATTACATCGTTGTTAAGGAAGAGGGGGAGTGGGGTATTGATTGGGATTCGTCTGTTTATTCATCTTCTGATGTTGTTAATAAGGTACCGTCAAAGAAATCTAAGTTGATTACTTTCAAAAAAGCCCCGAAGAAAGCCCCGAAGAAAGCCCCGAAGAAAGCCCCGAAGAAAGCCCCGAAGAAAGCTTTTGCGAAGGCACTTGAGCCTGATGTAGTTCAACAGAAGCTTTCTTATAAGCAGGCTTTGCCTGTGGCTACTATGAAGGGAGTTTTAAAACTCGCAGGAAAGAAGGATGAGAAGGGGTTTGATTTAGGTGAGTATGGTGGTGAGGTATTTTCTGTTTTGCCAGAGAAGCTAGTTGGGATGTGGTCTTCTAGTAATGGTGCTTATATCTTATATGAGTTTGATTCTGATATTGATTGTTATGTTAGTACTGGCAAGCTATGGAGTCCTCCTGGGGTGCTTTCAAGTGGGGCTACTGTTAGTATTGCTGGCGTTTCATTTGCGGAGCTTGCAGATCACAAAGGTACTAGGGTTCTAGTCTTACCGGATGGTAGGTTTGTAAAGTGGAATGTGTCTGATCTTATTTTTGATTTTTATAAAATAGATGTGTCAAAGGGGAAGATTTTTGAGCCTACAGGAGAGCGTATAAAGTCGTCGGAATTCAAAAAGTTTTCTAAAGCTTCTAAGACTTATCAAACGTTGAAGCCAAAGGGTACTGTTGATGATCATGGGTTACCGGAATATGATGATCTCATTGGTGGGGATGAGTATAGTATGTTGCCTAATGGAGAGATGGGTTTGTTTAATCCAGTTACGGATGTTTATCATCCTGTTAGTTTTTATGATGGTGTGTGGCATGTGAATTCGGATGAATCAGCTTCTTATAGTTTAGCTGATATTGATGCTATGTATGTGAATCCAGGTGTTTCTATTTCTGATGTTGAGAAGGTTAAGAAGGATTCTGATAAGTATTTGGTACCTACAGGTAGCAAGAACGAACATGGGTTTCCAACGTATGTTTCTACTGCTTCTGATAAATTTGATCGGAAGTATGTAGTTCTTCCGGATGGTTCTGTTTTTAGATGGGAAGATGCAAACCAAGTGTATGTTGAGCAGTATTATCATCTAAAGTTTGGTTGGTTTGCTGTAGTTGGTGGTAAATCTTATAGTCTTGAAGAGTTTACTGCGTTGATGTTTGGAAAGTCTGTTGATGTTCCGCAAAAATCTGTAGTAATGCCTACTGCTGGTGTTGAGAAGGTTAAGAAGGATTCTCCTGCTGATAAGTATCTGGTACCTTCGGGGGATGTGGATGAACATGGTTTTTCCACGTATCGGCTTGTTAGTCCTCTTGGTCCGGTTGATGCGGAACATCGGTTTGTTGTTCTTCCGGATGGTTCTGTTTTTAGATGGGTAGATTCAAAGCAAGGGTATGTTAAGCAGTATTATGATGATGAATGGGAGGGTTGGTTTTCTGTGGACCCCGAGGTGATTTATGAACCTCATGAGTTATCTGTGGTTATGGGGGATGGTAAACAGAGAGCTGTGCAAGAGCCTGTCCAGCTTAAGAAGGATTCTCCTGCTGACAAGTATTTGGTACCTACAGGTAATAAGGATTTTTATGGTTTTCCAACGTATAAAGATATTGATCCTGATAGTAAGAAGGAGTTTATTGTTCTTCCGGATGGTTCTGTTTTTAGATGGCGCGATGTAGAACAGGGGTATGTTGAGCAGTATTATGATGATGAATGGGAGTTTTGGTTTTCTGTGCCAGTTGGTAAAGTTTACAGTCCTAAAGAGCTTTCTGTGTTGATGTGGGGTAAGTCTGGTGATTCTGTTAATGTTCCATCGAAGTCTGTAATTGATCCTATTTCTAATCTTCAGGTTGTTATTCCTTCGAAATCAGACATTCCGGATCCGGACGATTTGGAGGATCTCGGTTCTATGGGTTTGGCTGGTGCAGGAGAGAAGACTGTTTTGAGGGATCCTACTACAGGTAAGCAGTTTATTTTCAAATTGGCGGCACCAAAGGGTTCTCCTAGTAAGACTGAGGAGTTTCGTGCGGCGGCTCAGGAATCGTTTTCTGATATGGCTGCGGATGTTCGTCCTGGGGCGTATGTTCAGGTTAAGACTGTATCATATAAAGGTCGTGTAGGGACTCTTCAGCCGATGTTAACGTTGGATTCTAAAACTCCTGATTTGGAAGGAATCTCGCCGGAGGATCTGACAGATCAGCAAAAGACGGATATAGCATCTGAGCATTTATTGGATTGGTTGATGTCTCAGCATGATTCGTTCTCCTCTAATTTTTTGGTGACAAAAGAAGGCCGAGTTGTAGGTATAGATAAAGAGCAGGGTTGGAAGTATGTAGAGCATTCTACACATCCGGATCGGTTATCGGTTGATTATAAACCGAACGCGGATTTATATGGTGAAGAAGAGCCTTATTACAATGAGTTTTGGAAGGCTTTTGCTTCTGGAAAGATGGATTTTGATCCGGTTGTGATGTTGGAACCTTTATCGCGTATAGAAAGTGTGAGTCCAGATAAGATGAAGATGGTTCTTCGGAGGTATGTTGAAGCCTCTTCTAGGATGGATGGTTCCAAGTTTAAGGGTGATGAGCATGCTTATGAGCGCTATGCATTTGAAAAGAAAATGTTATCTCGACGTTCTACGTTGAGAGCTGATTTTGAGAAGTTTATTACTGATTTATATCGTAAACGAACTGGTGATGATGGAGAGTTTACGTTTAATAATGGTTGGGTTAAGAAAGTTGTGGGTGACCTTGAAAATCAGCGGCTTTCTAAAACTGTTCGTTATTGGATAATGGATTCGTTTGGGAAGAATTGTATTAAACCTCATGAACATGAATCTGGATTTTTAGTATATGTTGTTGTAAATTCTTTTGTTCCTTTGGAAGTTGTTTTGAATCTTCTTGATAGTTTGGGTGTTAAATTAGTTTCATATGTTCCATGGGCTGGGAAAATAGAGAATCCGATTAAAGGGGCTAATTATAATCGGGTTGTTATAAGAGAGAATGACTTGGATAAGGTGGTTGAACGGACAGTTTTAGTGCCTGTGGCACCTGTTCGTGAATTCTCGGATTATTCTGGTTTTGCCACGTATCATGTTGAATCGTTAGCTCCTCCAGATGCTCCTGGTAATGTGGATGATTTAAAAACTGTGCATGCTATGAAGTTAGGTCATCTTGGAAAAAATATTACGTTAGATTCTGATGCAGTGGAACAGCAGACGGCTTCTGTTCAACGTGTGATTGAGGATGGCAAATCCTATTATTTGGTGCACTTTAAGTTGCGCAAAGAGTATTGGGTGCCGTTCAATGATAAGTTTGATAGTGGTAAATTTACGTGGCCGGAGGGTAAGTATGATCCTGTTAGGGACGCTCTGGTAATGGAGACTCCTGGGTTGGTTTCTCCTGCTCGTGTTATAAAGTTTTCGAATGATAATATCATGTGGATTTTAACTGAAGCTGCCAGGTGGGCTTTTAGAGGTTCTGTGTATGTGGGGATACGTGAGGTGGAGAATGTAAATGTTAAGAGTGTCTTGGTTGAAATGCTTAAGAAGATCGGGTTGGATGTTAAAGTGATGCAGAATCCTTCTGTTGGTGATATTGCTTTGTATAATCATATGCAGGCTTTGTGGGCGCTGGCGCCTGGTAAGCATTCTAAGTTGAGGCCTGAAGAAGCGAATGTGGTTTCTATTCGTAAAAAGCTTAAGGGAGTTTTGACTAAGGCGCAGTTGGATTCGATACGGCAGGTTCGTAGTATGGATGGAAGAGGGTCTGTTATTTTACCAGGGTTGTGGCGTACTTTAGGGGGAGGTACTGATGATAATCCGGTTGTGCGTTTTCTTTTTTGGACTGTATCGGCATCGGCTATTCCTATAATTTTGAAAACGTCGGCTGTGGGTATACATGAAAGGCTTCGTATGGGTGTCGGTATTGGTGTGGGTACTTCTGAGACTAGTGATATGGTTTCTGGAGGTGCTGATTGCATCACTGTTCGTTTGGCAACTCGTAGTAGTGAAGATTGTTCTGTTAGTAATGTTGGTAGTGTTTCTAGGGATGTTAAATTAATTCTTTCTCCGGAGTTGTTGGATAGGTTGGATGTGCATATTTCTGTGCATGACTATGAGAGTAGCGGGGATTCTTATGGTTGTACGAATCCTAACGATTATGACAATGGTGATAAATTTAAGACTAGAAAAGGTCTTAGTGATGCTGTTCGTGCTTTTGATGATAATAAGCAATATCACATGGCTAGTACTGAGGTAGTACTTCGTAGGGGAGTGCCTTCTAATATGATTAAACGTATTTGTGTGAATTCGGAGGGTTTGCGGAAAAAGATTTTAGGATCGTGTGTGGATTCTGGTATTGAAGTGTTCAATGGTTGTCCGATTGAGGATTTTGTTGTTGTGGATGATAATCAAGGTGCTATTTATTCCAAGTACTTGAAACCTATTGGTTATTAGGAGGCTGTGAAATGATACCTTTTAAAAGTGTGTATCGTATGCGAAGGGACGTGGAAGTGGCTTCTTGGTCGATTGTTATGGGTTTGACTCCGCTTCCGAGTTTTGATGGTTTGTGGATGGTACGGGCTAGTTTGACGCATCCTGAAATTTCTATTAGGGGGAAAGTTTTTGAGGGTAGTGATGGGAATTTGGTTCTTACTGGGGTGGATGGTCGATATGTTATGGAATTTCTGACAATAGCAGCGTGGGAGAATATGCGTGCGGATGTTACGAATTTTGAATATATTCGCAAAGTTTTAGATAATGATGTGGCACTTCAAAGTTGGTATTGGATTGAGTTTGCTCATGACGGTGATGGGAATGAGTTGCGACAAGATGTTGTTGTTAGTAATTTGCAACGTCGTTTGAGATCTTCTTTGAGTTGAGACTTGTAAGGATGTGATGGGTGTTCTAAATGTCAAAAAAGTGGACGTCTGCTGGGTGTGTAGTTATTCCTTCAATGAAGGATAGGACTCAAGTGTGTGTTGTGAAGCCTGCTCATGGTTATGCTGCTTGGAGTTTTCCGAAGGGGCAGGTGGATAAAGGGGAGTCTATTAAGGCTGCTGCTGTTCGTGAAGTTCGCGAGGAAACTGGTTTGCATGTTAAGATTCTTCCAGGTAGGAAAGCGTATGTAGGTCGAGGTGTAGGTGGATTTTCTATCACACATTACTTTTTGGCTGTGAAAACCGGTGGGAGCCCTCGTCCTACAGAAGAATCGGAGATTGTAAAGTTTGTGTCGTGGGAAGATGCGAAATCGTTGTTTTTGTCTATGGGCAATAAAAGGGATGTTGAGATTGCGGATTTGGCCTTTCAAGCTCTTAAGCAATTCTGATTGATTATTTGTTCTTTGGTGTATTTCCAGTGTATTATAGCTTTGTGAAGGCTCAGTTACGAGTATTGTGGAAGCAGTTTAAGTGGGTGTTTCTTGCCTTGGGTGCTGTGATTGTGGTGGTAGTAGTTTTTCTTTTGCGTTCGCTAGTGCCTCGAAAGAAGTCAAATATTATTGAAGGTGTTGTTTCTGTTCCTATCGATGAGCGTATTATGGAGAATGTTAGAGTTGCGGAGGAGGAGGCTGTTGTAGCTCGTGTGGAGGCTAAAGTACGAGCGGATGCGGACATGGAACAGTTGGAACGTATCTCGAAGGTTGAGGACGGTGTTGAGCGAAGAAGGCAGCTCGCGGCGATGTTGCGGAGGTTGTAATGGAGTATTTAGAGCAATACAAACGGTTGGTTGGGTTACCAGGTCGATCTCTTATGGAGAAAGTATCTGCTGATCCGAAGTTAGGTGTGCTCTCGAAGGCTTTTTCTACGAATGTTGGTAAAGAGGACATTAAATATTTGCGGTTTCGTGAGGTAGAGGGGGGTGTGGAGCTCAAGGATATGGCTGGTCGGTTAGGAAACATTCTGACTAGTGTTGGGCCCAAGGAAGCGAATCCGAAGGCACTTATTTCCTTTTTGGAAAAAGGTGGTGCTAAGCCTTTCAAGGTTGAGATTGTAGAATCTTTTGATGAGGGTGCTTATGATCCGAAGATCCATGGGAAGCCTGGTCAGAAGTATTGGACGGTGCAGTCTAATGCAGAGTTTAGTGTTTATAGGCCAGTTCGTGTGGCTAGTAGGGATCGTGTGAGAGCATCTGTTTTGAATTTTGCGAAGCGCATAGCGAAATCTGACCAAGGTTGGGGTTGGATTAAAGTTCATATGAACAGAGATATCCCTCCGAAAAATAATCCGTATGGTTTTGCAACAACTCAGAGCAAACTTGTATCTCATTATGAGTATCGTAAGAGTACCGGTTGGAAGAAGAAGGCTGGGTTGGAAGTCAGAGGTATGACCAATGAGTCTATTGTAGGGGCTCCGGGTCCATTTGTTGTGTCTGACGAGTCTTCTACGGTTTTGGATGCTCTGAAGGCGGATTTGCTTGATAGGGTTCGCAGGCCACGGTGGGAGTACCCTTCATGGGCGTTTTCGAAGGATAAATTGGATGAGACAGGATGAGCGAAAGGATTGTTTAGATGCTGTGAAAGCTCGCCTGCGTGTGCGTGTGCCAGGTTTAAAAAAATCTGTTGGGGCTGGTGATGTTATTCGCAAGGTGACGGATGTTTTAGGTTTGGAGCCGTGTGATGATTGCGAGGTTCGGCGGAAGCGACTGAATCGTCTCCTGAGATTTGATTCTTATTTGGAAGAGTGATTCGTGGGAAAGTTTCTGATTGTGTTAGGTGTTTTTATTTCCGGGTGTGGTGGAGCTCCGACTGTGAATTTACGTCCTGTTGTTGTTGAGTCTCGCCGTCCTGAGTTAAGGGAGCTTCCACCAGATGTGGCTTTGGAGGCGTTGCCAGAAGGTATTCCTAGCCATCCTCCTGAAAATTATGTTCAGCCTTTGGAATATGGACAGTGTGTTGTGGCTGATGGTTCTGTAGTGTCTGAAGGGCCGTGTCCGGATGTGAGTGGTATCTTAGTGAGTGAAGCTCGAGCTGCGAGAGATGCTATGTATCGAATACGGTATGTAGAGTTGAGGCGGGTTTTTGAGGCGGATCGGAGGGTGTGGTCAGCACACAGGGAGCTTTATGAGGCTCAGATTGTGGAGTATCGGCAGGAGTTGATCCGGTTACAGCCTGGTTGGTGGGATGAGCACAAGGGTGAAATATTGGCCGTTGTGGGGTTTGTTACGGGCGCTGTTCTTACTGTAATTGTGACGTATGCAGTTACTCAGGCATCGGAGTAGGAGGAAGGAATGGGTTTGAGAGAACAGTTAGTGCTAGCGGGAGTTGAATTGAGATCCTCCGAATGTTTTGTTGAGGATTCTATTGATACGAAATGGGTTAGTGGTATTCGGGGGAGTTGGAAAAAATTGGTTAAACAGACGATTTCGTATAAAGGCCGTGTGGATAGTGCTCCGGACATGCATCGGAAGCGGATGCTTGCTGCTGCTGCTGCGGCTCTTAATGCTATGGATAATGTGAGTAATTATGTGAGGCGTTTGCGAGATGACTTGCTTATAAATAAGGGTTTATGGGCTATACCATCTGCGTCTAAGAAGGATCATTCTGATATGCATCGACTCCGGACTAAAGTTATTATAGAGTTGGATGCAGCAGAAAATGCTATTTTGGATGCGATCAGCCGTATTAATCACACAAGAGATGAGACGGGTATTACGGGAGTTTTAGGGTACAAGGGAATGTATTATTCTGATGCCCATGAAAGCCAGGAAAGGTTTGATAGGTTCTTGCGGTCTTTTGGTGTTTTCGTAGATGAAGGTATAAAAGGAGCTGATGCAGTTATTTCTGGAAGACTTTTGAGAGCTTTATCGAAAATAGTTAAAGATTTTGGAGGTTCTGTGGATTTTGGGGGGTATGCTCCTGAAGTTGTTAAAATTGGTCGGGCTTCTCTTGTGTTTCAGGATCGTTTAGAGGGTGGGAAGTCTCCTTCTAAGTTGGGTACTCAAACTTCTGTGAAGGGGGGTTCTTACGTAACCAAGTTATCATTGTTGGGACGTGGAGACCGTTTTATGCACCCCAGAGATCGTGGGATGTTTATTGATGGTGTGCGGGATGCGTTGGTTCGTTTACGTGGCAAACGTCTTGATAAGCTTCTTTATGGTGTGATTTACGTTAAGCCGAAGGGGTATGCTCCAAAGAGTCTGTGGGATCCTAGTGAGGAAGTGGCAGGTGAACATTATCGGATGGGGGGTAAAATAGTTCTGTATGGTACTATTCAGAATCGGAAGGTTGTAACGTATGTGTTGCTTCATGAATTAGGCCATCGTTATTATTATAAACACATGACTCATAGGGATCGTGTTAATTTTGGTAGGTGGTTTGGAGTTGTTCCGGCTGCAACTGAGTATGGTGGTTTGTCTTCGTCTGAGGATTTTGCTGAAGTTTTTGTGAATTATATAATGAATCAGAATCTTACAAAGGATCAGCGTGAAAGATTTAAACAGTTCATGACTGGTATGAGACCTCGAACAGAAAGAAAGGAAGTAACTTCTGTGACATCATCGTGCACGTGTGAGTATTGTGACCAGCCTGTTACTAAGGTGCTGGTTTTGGGTGGAGGGGGTTCTATTTCTGTGTGCAATGGACATGTGGCAGATGGAAGGCGGCAGGCTAGTGATGAGGATTTGTCTGTGGTGGATGTGAGGGATGTTCAGCCAGGATTGGCAGTGTATCGGGAGCATACTTTTATTCCTGAGCAACGTTTCCGTTCGGCGTTGAGACCTGCTTTAGAGTTTGTGCCTAGTGTTGAGCCTGGTACTTATTTTGGCCTTCGTGGTTGTGGAGTTCGTAGGAGAAAAAGTGCTTTTCAGGAGGCTTCTGTTGTGCCTGTGAAATCTCGTAAGAATGTGATTGCAAAGCAGAAAGATGCTGATTCTAATGGAGGGGATCTGGCCAAGAAGGAAGTTCCTAGTGCCTTGTTGAAGATGTTGGGGCAGGATTGGAGAAATTTGAAAGCTCGCCGAGTGCATGCTAATCGTGTGAGTGTGGATGTGGATGGTGTAAAATACACATTGTACACCAGAAAGGGGTGAGTGCTATGCCTGAGAATTTTGTGGATTATCACAGAGCTTTGCGAAGGCTTGCTGAAGGTGAAGAGAATGATGGTGATGTGTTGCAAGAGTTTCGGAAGCTTTCTGGTTTGAAAGGATGCTTAGTTTCGGATGACACCGTTGTGGTAGGAGGTTTATCTGAAAGTGGTGAAGATGAAGAAGATGAATTAAGAGAAAAGATTAAGAGAAAAGCTGTTTATGTTAAAGTACAGAAGGATTTTCTTAGTAAGGCGAAGATTCTTAAAAAGAAGATTTTGGGGGAAAGTAGGTTGGTAAGAAATGCTGTTCGCAATGCAGTGAAAAAACATAACAAGGATCAAGGAAAAAAAGTTGACAAGTTTTACAGTGAAGCGGAAAAATTGGACGATAAGTATGATCCGGATGATGAATTTAATGTTGAGTCGACTGTAGATGCGCTTAGTGATATTTTCGGTGGTGAAATCGGTCTTGCATGTGATATTTATTTGGAGCTTTTGGACTAATGGTTTGTTTGATCTGGGATTTTGTCGATTGTACTTGTTTTGAAGGGTGTGGGGTTAAGTTGTGGGTATTGTAGAGAAGACATGGGAAGAGTTAGGGTTCAGGATACGAGCTGTTGGATGGAAGGTGTGGGTTCGAACCTTACCGCATCCAAGGAAGGTTGGGCATATTTGGTTGCCGCCGAAAGCTGCTAGTTTTTATGGCGAGTTGCCACATCTGAGAACTGTGTATGGTGTGGTATTGAGTGCAGGTTCTAGAGGTTTGGCTCGGAGTTTAAAGCCTGGTGATATTGTAGGTTTTAAGCGGTTGGAATTCGCGTGGTGGGTGAAGTTGGAAGGTACTCAGAGTGATGAGTATGGTTCTGACGATGAGTATGTGGGGTATATTGACGCTAATCACATACCTTATTTAGTGGAGGAGGCGGATGGTGTTAGAGTCTCGCGAGATATTGGAAAGTTCGAGAGGTTTGAATTGCAAGCTTCTGTCTGAGGTGGCAGCATATTCTTTCGGAACGCTAGTCGGTTGGAATACGCCATCGGGTGTTGTTTATGGTGTGGTGGTTGGCAAGAAGGGTAAAGATCTTCTTTGTTTGACTCTGAGTGATAAATCTTTACAGATGGATTCTGCGGTTCGGTTTTATCGTGATGATGCGATGTCTGATAAACTTTCATTGCATATGTCTGGTGTTATGATGAGTTTTCAAAGAGTTCCTAAGACGAAGATAATTAAGAAGGGTAGGGTGAAGGGTAAATCTCTGATGGCTTATAAGAAGGCGGCAGCTTTGTTGCAATTGGAGTGTGTGGATGTTGATGTTATTCAGGAGTCGCAAATTAGACAAAGTCATGAGATTGATAAGAAGTGGTTGAATGGTATTAGGAAATGGTGGAAGGGTATTGTTGGCACTCGTGTTGCTGCTGGGCGTGTCAGAAGTCGTAAGGGGGTTATGTTAGTTTCTGGACGAGCTGTGAAATATCTTCGGAAAATTGGTGGTGCTATAGAGGCACTGAGACATGATTTGTATATTGTGAAAGGATTTCGTGATCCTAAGCCAGCCACTCTTTCTGATAGAGAGCGAGATTGGTTTAAGAAAAATGATCCTGTTCTTTATAAGGAGCTTGTTGATTCTGAGAAACTTCTATTGGATGCATGGAAGTCTACGCATTTGGTTGTGGAGGGTTTGGGTAATGCTGTAGATGTCATAGATGCTGCTGTTAGTGATGCGGATAGTGCGTATGTGGATAGGGATTTGGATTCAATGGAGGATTGTGAGGATGCGGCACGTGTTATTATTTCTGCGGTTGATTCAGCTATGGATTTTGTAGAAGGTGTTGTTGGAAAGTTGTTTGTTCATTTAAGGTCTCTGGTTGATGAGAAGAGCGATTCTCGTGGAATGTATGTTCATAAGATGGATTCGCATGTTGAAGATGTAGTTAACATAGGAAAAGCCAGATTGTTATTTAAGGATGTGCCAACTGATCCTAGGAAGAAGTATGTGCAAATTGTTGGACGTGGCTCGCTGGGAGTGGATGTTGATGTGGCTGAACCTGAAATGAATGTTGCTGCGCGTTCTCATTTTGTGGGGGAAATGAAGCGGACTGAGAGTTTGTTACGGCAAAAAGGATTGCAGCATCTTTGGTATGGTGATTTCGTAAAATATCCTGCTGGTACCTATGGGAAGTTGTATCGTCCTGGAACTCCTGCTGATGCGGCATATGTTCGGAGATTTGATAGGGTGGAGTTGTATTATCATGGTATTGATTGTGAGACGATTATTCATGAGTTGGGTCACAGGTATTGGTTTAAATTTTTGAGTTCGAAGGATAGACATAATTTTTCAAAGTGGTTTGGAAAAGTTAAGTCTCCGTCAGAGTATGGTAGTCAGAATAGTGTGGAGGAATTTGCTGAATTATTTGTTGGTTATGTTTTGGGTAAACCTGGTAAGAAAAAAATTGATTTGGATAAAGACCAAATTAGTCGTTTCAAACAGTTTTTAGGACGGCGCAGGAAGCTTGAGAATTTTTGTTCGAAGTCGGAGGTTGGTATGATTACTGAAAAGCGGTGGATACAAAAAGCGGTTAAAAAGCCTGGTAGGTTGCCAGGGCTTCTTGGGTTGTCTCAGGAAGAGTATGATAAGCTTAGTAAATCGGTGAAGTTGCAGAAGATTGATGCGGCGTTGAAAGCTTTGGAGGGGCAGTCTGGTACGGGAGCTAAATCTAAGCGCGGTGCTCTGATTTTGGGCAAGAGGTTTGTTGCTGGTAGGTTGGAATCCTGTGATGATGTTGGTACTGTTCTGCGTAGTTTGCGAGAGTGTATTTTCGAATCTCCGCTGGATCCGGATGCGCCTTGGATGGGAACGTTGGAAGAGTGGACTGAATTTTTTGCAGATGAGTTTGGAATTGAGTTGTCTGAGGAGCCTGTTGGGAGTCCTGAGAGAGACAAGGCTGTTATTAAGTGGGTGAGGAAGAAATTTGGTGCGGCTAAGGCTTTAGCTCATAGGGAGTTTTTGAAGAAGGTTCGAAAGGATCCTGCGGCGCATCGGAGAAAGATGGCTAAGGATCGGAAGTACCACAGATTGCACAAGTGGCATGATGTTATGATGAAGCGCACGGCACGACCTGGGTGGGCTAGGCGGCGTATGCGCGAGTTGTTCGATGTGTGTTGTGCTGATGTTGTTGTGGAAGTTGCGAAGGATTCTGGAGACGTGTTGAGTGGCAAGGAGCGGTCTCAAGCGGCTGCGGCAGCTAGTAAAAAGGCTGGTATGGAAGTTCCTTCTCATTACCAAAAGTCTTGTTCTATGGATGCATTTTATAAAAATGTACATTACTTTTATCGTGTGAAGGGTAAAGAGTGGGAAGGTTCTGATAAAGAGAAATTGCAGCGGGCGATTGCGGCGTCGTATTCTGCTTTGAAGAGTGCGTGTGGGATCACGTCAAAGGAGAAAATGACTCCGTCTCAGATTGTTAAATCTGGTTGAGAGGAAGGGGAGCTTTAGATGGTTAAGATGCGTGTGACTTTGTTGTGTGATGGTGATTGTAAGCATGGCAACAAACAAGCTTCTGTGAAAACTGAAGCATGTTTTGTTGATGGTGAGTTTTGTGTTACGTTGCCGGATGGTTGGAGGAAGTTTGGAGACCACTATTTTTGTTCGCAATGTGTGGAGTATGAGATATCACGGAAGTTGTTAAAGACTGAGATTCCGAAGGACAATGTTCCTCGTGAGTTAAGGAAAGCTCAGTTGGGTTATATGGAGGAGTTGTTGCGAGCTGAGAAGGAAGGTCGTGATGCTAGGTTTGGGGATTTGGATGATTTTGTTTCAAAGGTATGCGATTTCGATGGTGATCCCGATTTCCGTGGTTCTTTGGGTAACGATGGGGAGTTGAAGATTGCTGTATGGGTGTGTGATGATTCTGTATTTCTCAAGTTCAATGGTCAGATTGATTTGATTGTGTCTTTTGATCATGAAAGTAAAAAATTGATTGATCCTCCGGAATTTATAAAGGATGAAATCCTTTCGTGGGTTCAGGGATGTTTGTTTTCTAGGATGGGTTGTAGGTTTTCTGGTAGTGGGATGACAGGACAAGAGTTTCGGGAGGTTATGAGTCGTTTTAGGAAAAGTTTGGAATCGGTTCAGGGTACGGGTTGTTGGCATTGATGAGGAGGCGATATGAATAAGGTTCCTGGTGTAGATACGAGTTCGTGGAGGTTGTCGAGAAGGCCTAGAGTGGTTCCGGAAGAGACGATACCAGATTCTGCATATCATAAGGTTGGTCTGCCGACGGTTCCTACGGTGAGCACAGGGGAATCTGGTTTGCCTGTTGTGGATACATCGTCGTGGAAGCTTTCGAAGGACAAGCCTGTTGTGTCTGAAAAATCAGAGAGTGCGCGTGTTGTGCAAGATGTGCCTGTTGAATCTGTGGGGGACAGAAGTGTCACGGATAAGACAGAGCAACGTCGGTTGGCTGGTGTTGAGATCGATGATACTGTCATGTTTGCGGTAGGTACTCCTTATCGAAGAATGCCTAGTGAGCGTCGTCCGTCGGGATTGTTTGAGCACAGTGCACCGGAGAAGGTTGTAGAATTCTCGTCGAATGGGAAGTCTGTTGTTGGTGCTGACCAGAAAATTCTAGCTGGTATTGCTGAGAATGCTCCGTTGCCACATCCTGTTCATGATACTCGACCGTTGGTATCTCCGAAAGCGCATGGGATACTTGACGATGGTGTTGACGGCGGGGATGCGTATGTCCAGCAAGTGTTGAATGAGTCTCGGTGGTTTTTCAAGGATTTTGGTGATACGTGTCTTGGTGTAGTGGGTGCTGTTGGTGAGGCTCCTGGTAGCCGGGCAGGTCCTTGGAGGGGTTCTGATGATGATGCGGCTGCGACTCCTATTGTTCGAAAAGGGAAGGTCCATGGTGTGGTAGGCAAGCATGCTTCGCCCGAGGAAAAGGGTGAGGTGGATGTTGGGAAGTCTGAAATTGATTATGATGCTGATGATGATGAGAATGATGAGTCTGTTCAGGAAGCTTCCCGATTGAGGACTGTTGGACATCATTTGAAATCGTTGGGGCATGCGGTAGGGACTAGAGATTCTGTTAGGAGGGCGAAAGATCGTCTTCGAGGGCATATTAAGCGGTTTGCTAAGAAGCATGGGATAAATTTCAAAAAGCACTTCCATGGAGAGCCTTCTGAACCGAAGAAAAAGGAGAAGGAGAAAGAGACGAAGGAGAAGCCACCGAAAGCCAAAGCTGCAAAGCCCAAAGCTGCAAAAGCTGCAAAGCCCAAAGCTCCGAAAACCAAAGCTCCAAAAGCTGCAAAAGCTGCAAAGCCCAAAGCTCCGAAAACCAAAGCTCCAAAAGCTGCAAAAGCTGCAAAGCCCAAAGCTCCGAAAACCAAAGCTCCAAAAGCTGCAAAGCCTAAGAGAGTGCGTAGTCCTCACCAGGCAGCAATGGCGAAGTTACGTTCTAAGCGGAAGCGAGCAGAAAAGGCAGGGAAGGGGCCGAAGCTGCGGAAAATGAAGCGGAAGCTTCGTGAGGCTCTTGGCAGAGTGTTGTCGGAATAGCGCGATTTTGGGTGTTGACATTAGTTTAATTGGTGTTACAGTAAGATTCATGAAATCTAGTCATTGACAGTCAACCTTCCAAGGTTTTTAAGATACAAAAAATTCCTCATGCTACTTTGAAATGTTGTGAGGATTGTTGCGTGGGTAGCTCAAAGGTGGAGCATCCTGGCACACAGGAAGGAGAAGGGTCAGTACCTTCCCCACGCGTATGCCGTGGTGGTGTTAATGGTAGCACACCGAGCTTAATGAACTCGGAGGAGAAGGGTCAGTACCTTCCCGCGGCGAACCACAAACTCTATGTAATAGGAAGATGTGATTTGCTTCCTGGGTTGCGTGCGGCTCAGATGGTACATGTTTTGCGTTTGTACGCTGCTCAGTATCCTTTTATAGAGTCTAGATGGTATACAGAGTCAAATACGATTGTCCTTCTTGAGGCCTGTGAGAGCGATTTAAAAGCGCTTGTGGAGCGTGGTAGGGATCGGGGAGTAACAATGTCAGTGTTTTCTGAACCGGATGTTGTTGATGGTCTGACTGCTGTTGCGATAGGGCCGGACGGGTGGCGATTGGTGTCTTCTTTTCCCTTGGCGTTTAAAGTGTGACTGGAGGTTCGTGGTAGTGCCACCTGTGTATGGCTTCTTGTATAAGGGCAAATTTTCGTTTCATGTTGTGATCATATTCTTTTCCTTTGATTTTGAATCGTTTATAGGCAGCATCTGTCCAAATTTCGTGTAGAAATTTGAGTGCTTCTTTCTTTTTGGTTTCTATCATTAGAAAGTTCCTTCCTGTGTTCAAACACACATTGTAATACACCGTACTACATTCGATTGCAAGTAGATCTTTGGTATTATTTTTCATATGAGTCCTGATGCGAAGTTACTTCTTGAATTGAGGGATCGTGGATTTTTTGATTCGTCGGACGCCTTGGAAATTTGTGGTAGGTGCTGGCGTCGGGCTGACAGAGCTATTAGGGAATTGCAAAAATTTAAGTTGGTGAAGAAAGCGGACAAGTTCGTACGTAGGCGATCTCGTTGGGTTTTTGTTAAAATCTCGTAGTTTTGTGTCAGGTTAGTGAGTTGACATGAAGTTTGCTAGTTGTTAGGTGTGATTTTGCGAACATTGAAATCTCGGGGTAGAGACTGTCGAGATTTTTATCTAGTGGGGAAGGAGATTGAAAGTGAGTAATGCGAGTGTATTCGATGGACCTAAGTTGGTGTGTTTTCTGGCTGCGCCAGAGGATTTGATTATTGTCGGGGTGGATGTAGATTCAAAGGACGAAGAAGGGGAAGAACACTTTTTGTATGACGAACGTGTTAATATTCCTCTTTCTGATGAGTTTATAGCGAATGTGATGACGTTGGGAGTCAAAAAGAACATACTCGTGACGCGAATTGGAGACCAGGCTTATGTGGTCGATGGTCGTCAACGAGTTCGGGCTGCTCGTGAGGCGAATAAGAAGTTGAAGGCAATGGGTGAACCCTTGTTACGTGTGCCTGTGATTCAGCAAAAGGGTGAGGAACAAAATATCATGGTGGTGGCTGTGGCTACCAATGAATTTAATGTTACGGATACTCCATTAGCGCGAGCGAGAAAAGCTCAACGGTTACGAGACAGGGGTTTGACGGAGGGTGAGATCGGGAATGCCTTTGGAGTGACTCCGAAAGCGCTTCAGGGTTGGGATAAGATTTTGAGTTTGTCTGCGCCTGTGAAACAGGCTGTTGCTGCGGGTGAAGTCAGTGCGTCTGCTGCTGCGGAATTGCATGCGCTGTCGCCTGAACAACAGCGGGTTCAGTTGGAGAAGCTGATAGGTGGTAATGGGAAGAGACCTACAATTTCTGAAACGAAGGAAGTTGTAAAGAGAGCGAAAGGTGATTTGGTTTATAACTCTCCTCCGAAGAAAGTTTTGCGCTATATTGTTGAACATAGGAAAGAGCATGCTGTTCTATCTCAGGATTTCGTTGATGGGGTGGCGTATTCGTTGGGATTGAGAGATGCTAAAGCCGTTAATGGTTTGTCAGCGGTTGTGAAAGCTTCGCTTACTAAGAAAAAAATTGTGAAAAAGAAAAAAGTCGTGAAAAAGAAAAGAGGTAAGGGTGCGAATAAGAAGGCCAAGTCGAATAAGAAGGCCAAGTCGACTAAGAAGAATGGTCGGGCTTCTGTTAGTGCTGCATCTTAGATTTTTTTAGTGTTCTGTTTCGTGACGATGGTTGTAAAAATCAAGAATAAAACAGTGATGCATGCGATGTTACGTATGGGGAAGTTTGGCAATACTTTGCGGACTTGGGATACGGAAGCCGAATACTTGGCTTCTGGGTTTCGAGGTTTGACTAGTTTGCGAAGTAGGTGTCGAGGGGTACCTTTCCGCTATGGATTTTCTCATGAAGTGGCTTTGTGTGAGGGTCGTAAGCATTATTATGGTTACGGTCCTACAAATTTCATTTATTGCGAGTCCTTGCCTCTTGATGATTGCGTTTTTCAAGGAGAACTGCGGCGCGGGCTTTATGGTTTGGAATTGTTGTGGTCCACGAAGAAGTTGAATCATCAGGTAGCTATGCGCACCGCGAAACAAACATTTGGCATTCAGGCAAATGCATTTTTAAAGTGTTATTTGGATGCTGTGGATTATGATGATTTGGTATTGTTGTTGGATTTGTATGATGACCATGGTATTGAATTTACCGTGTGCAGGTATCCAGTGGGACACTTAGGGCGCCGTATGATAGTGTGGGAAGTTCGGGCATATTAGGGTTTGCCGCGTTCTATTTGATTTATTTTTGCATTCCCACCTAGTTTTTCTATTACATAGTTAACCGCGTTTAGTGGGTTGTGGTTTCCGCAAGTATAGATATCGACAGAATAGAAATTATTCTCTGGATATGTGTGTATAGCTGCGTGTGATTCTGCTAGTGATATCAATGCGGTGATTCCTTGAGGTTTAAAAGTGTGTGACCATTTGTGTAGTATTGTGGTTTTAATTTTTATGCATGCTTGAGAAAGTACTTGAAGTATTTCTTTTTCATCGTTGAGCTTATTGGAGTTTGCGTTCCAAACGTCTGCGTAAGCGTGGTTTCCTACGATCATTTGTAGGGAATAGTATCAGATTATTCGTCTGTTGTGGACAGTAAAATTCGATAAAATTTTGTTTGTGTTTGTTTCCGGCTACTTGTGAGTGCTCTTGACATTGCTATTGTTGGTGTGGGATAGTGTGTTCGTGTGTTCGTGGAGGGGTACTTTCAGGGGTTTTATATGAGTAGTAGACAGCGGGAATGGCAGCGGCGAATGCAAGAAGAGGGGCGTTGTATTATTTGCGGAGATGTTGCGGAGGTTCCTTGTTATTGTGATTTGCACTTGCAAAAGCGGAGAGAGAAATTAAAAGCTCGTCGTATCAGAGATCAGAGATGTTCTAATTGTGGGGAGATAGGTCATAATCGGAGGACATGTCCGTATGAAATAGTGGAGCGTGTTCAGCGGTGTTCTAATTGTGGTGGGGAGGGGCATAATCGGCGAACGTGTCCAATGGAAATAGTTGGAGAAGAGTAATTGGGTACTATCCAAGATGTTTTGAATTGGGATGAGGCTCGTGATGAGAATCGTGTTCCTGATATGTTTGATTCTAACAAATTGAGGGTTTTGAGTATTCAGGATAGATGCTTGTTAGAATCTCTGGCTGGTGGAACTTGGGTGTCTGAAAAACTTTTGAGAGCCTCGTTGGGGTGGAATTGGTTGGAATTTTTCAAAACTAGTACACGTCTGGTGTGGTTGGGATGGATACGGGCTCGGCCTACGGGGTCTCTATTCGAGAGTGAATTCCGGTTGAGCAATGAGGGTTTTCGATGAGTGTTTGCGCGCATGATTGGCGTATTATTGACACGCGAATTGATCCTTCTAAAGGTGTTTTGGAAAATCCTATTTTGGATTTGAAATGTCGAAAGTGTGGAGTGGTTTCGCGTGTGGCGGGAAAGAAGGTTCTGAGGAGTATTCTTAATAAAAAAGGTGGTAAGCATGAGATTGGGTGATTCTCTTATACGAGAGCGTTTAGATTGGGTTGGAGACGGTAGGATTGTCATAGATCCTGTTCCAGATGATAGGTGTTTCCAGCCTGCGTCTGTTGATCTCCATTTATCGTCTATTTTTGGTTTGTATCCGGTTTGTGATGATGTGCTGGATCCTGAGAAAGGTTCTGATATCGAGGTAGTACAAAGGGAAAAGTATATTTTGAGACCGGGGAGGTTTATATTGGGTAGTACTGAGGAGAGCATACTCGTTCCTGAAGATTTGTGTTGTATTGTGAACGGAAAATCTTCTTTGGGTCGGTTGGGGTTGGCAGTTCATATCACTGCGGGTTTTGTGGATCCCGGTTTCCAAGGGAACATTACGCTTGAGTTGAAAAATTTGGGAGATCGTGCGATTCGGTTGCGGGCTGGCATGGCTGTATGTCAGATAGGTTTTGAGCTCGTTCATGGTGTGCAGCGGCCTTATGGTTCGCAAGGTCTTGGGTCACGGTATCAAGACAGTGTTGGAGTCGTGGGGTCTAGGAAGCTCGTTCCCACGTTATTGTAGCCATGGTTTATTTTGATAAGTGTGGATGGTGTGTGGCTGAACTTTGGTATGATTGTGGTGATAGATGCCCGTGGTGTTTACGAGCTCTTGTGTGTGACCATTGTAGCGTGTTAGCTGCTACTCACGTCATGGGTTTGTGGTATCGAAGTTGTAGGATCTAAGAAGCTAGTTCCAACTTTGTTTTAGGAGGAAGTGTTTCGATGAGAATCGAGATATTCAATGCTGACTTTCGAGATATTAATATCGATCGAAAGGTTGATTTGTTTATTGTTGATCCTCCATATGGAAACATCATTAAGGACAGATATGATCAATTGAGTGAAGACGAACTTTTGGGATTGTTATACGATCTTCTTTTTTGGTGTGAATGCTACTCGAAAATTGGAACAACACTGTATGTATTTGGTGGGATAGGGAAATACAAATATCGACCTTTTTTTAGGTTTCTTTCTGAGGTTGAAATTAGGACAAAGTGGGTTATACACGATATGATCTGTTGGGCAAAGCGACGTGGTTATGGGAAGAAATACGGTTACATGTTCGCTCGGGAAGAGATTGCAATGCTTGTGTATAATTCACATCGGCCATGTTATTTTGATATACCATATCTCGATCAGCAAATAAGCGATGGATGGAAGAAGAGACTTAGTAAAGCGAAATACAAAACAAGGACTGGGTTCAAAAGAAGAACTAATGTTTTTTATGACATAAATGAGGTGATGAGAAATCAATTCAGTACGCTGAGATTTGTTGCTCAGAAACCAGAGAAGCTTTTTGATGTGTTGATAAAAGCAAGTTGTCCGAATGAGGGTCTTGTAGTGGATCCTATGTGTGGTGTTGGTACAACTGGTATTGTGTGCCAAAAACAAAATATAGATAGTGTTTTGATTGATATAAATAGAGAAACTTGTGAGACAACAAGAAGAAGGATTTGGTGGAGGTGATACATGTCAAAGGATGTGATTAAGGCTGTCGGTCCTGCGCAGAGAGATCGCAGAATCAAAAGTATGTTGGAGGATTTGGAACATATTATCTCTTTGTTATTTTATGACTACGATTGGGACATTGTGATTTCTGAGTTGATACGAGGCTTGGAAGAGAAGCGAATGTCTTTGATTGGGAAGGAAGAGAGTTCTTGAGAATTTTGTTTCTTTTCACTTTGCTATTGACATCTGATGTGTTGTGCTTTATGGTTGTGTAAGAGTGTCGGGGATGTAATCCTCGAAGGAGGCAGCATGTCGGAATTTAGTATTGTGGCTGGATTGATAGTTTGTGTTGAGGACGTGTCCACACTGGCACGATTTTCAAAAGAATTGGAAGACGATAGTGAGATGGTGGCGGCTGTTCGATTTCTGATCGAGGATCGAATGGATGAAATTGCTGCTGAGGAGGAAAACTCATAATGTGGTTGTTCACAGAGTACGGGTTTTTTAGTGCAGTTGAAGCCTATCCGGATCTAGTACCGGATGGGAAGGAAACTCCGCATGTGATGGTCAGGGCACGTGTTAGAGAGGATCTGGAAAATGTTCAAGCTCTGTACGAGGAATTTTTTGACATGTCTCCTCCGTCGATTATGGAATTCAATCATAGTGACTATCGCTATAGAATTGTTATGGACAGTCTTTTATGGGGTTTTATAGTGATGCAAATGATGGCACGTGTGAATTACACGAATTTCAAACATCGTGTGGCTGAGAAACAAGGTCCTCAGAGAGCTGCATGGTATGAGAGTGTGTGGGCTACTTTGTGGAGCATGGGACGTGAGTTGGAAAAATAATGTTCCTGTTGATTGGAGTTCTTATTTCCGTGTGTGTGGGTTATGTGGGGCCAGGTTGCACGAGTCTGAGGGTGTTTGCAACTGTTCCTGCTATTTCGAGGAGCTCTCGCCGTGTGGTTGTGGTGCGGGGGAGTGGGTAGTTGATTCTGATGGTGGTGTTTATTGTGTGTTGTGTGGGGGCCAGCCAAAGGAAGGGGTTTTAAGTGTCTGATAATTGGGAAATTATTAAAATCCTGCTTGATTTCGTAGTTCAGATCACGAGTCCTGCTATGACAACTGTCATAACTATTTTGGCAGTGTGGGGGGTGAAAAAGCTGACATGTAAGTGGGATGGTGAACGTCAAGCTGCCCTTTTAAAACTTACGGAGGGTATAGTGCGGGATGGGTTAGCTTTTGCTGAGGAGCAGTCGAGGAAGGCGCTTCGTGCCGGTGATACTCAGCCGAGTAAGTTGAGGACTGCGATGGATTTTGTTCATCGGAGGTTAGATCAATCCGGGTTACCCGGTATGTTGGAAAGCGATCTGGCGGAGGCTATTGAGGCTAGGTTACAACAGGAACGGTCCAAGCCGGACGGTGTTGTTCCTGGAGATTCTTAAGGAGTTTTGGAGATGTTGATAGTAGACGGGTTTGCTGTGGATATTCCAGGTATGTGTATTAAATCATGGCGAGATTCTCCGAAGTTAGGACTAAGTCGGTTGGATTATAAGGTTCGTCCTAACACGTGGATTCGTGGTATTGTGTTGCATACCACGAAAGGAATTCCAGGGGGGCGTGATAAACGACCCCAGAAGATACTTCCTGGGTTAGGTCCTGATACTAAGCGGGATGAGAGATTAGCGCGAATGTGGTCGATGGACACACGGAGAGCCGGAGCGCATATTGCAGTAGATCATGATGGTTCTGTTGTGTGCATGGCTGACTTGAAGGCTTCTGCTGCGTTTCATGCGGGTAATGTTAACGATGTTACGATTGGGATTGAGATTTATCAAGGTTCTCAAGCGGAATTGTATGAGGGGCAGCTTGATGTGGTGGTGCGGTTGGTGAATGTGTTGACAAGTGTGTTTAGAATTCAGCGACAGGTTCCGTGGCCGTACGAAGGACGTGCTTTGAAACGTGGTCTTAGACGTGGGATTGACATGGTGGGTGTTTATGGTCATCGGGATTGTTCGAATAACCGCGGTGCTGGTGATCCCGGAGATGCTGTGATGCAGAAGCTAATAGATTCGGGGTATGATTCGTTTAACTTCGCGGAGAATGAGGACAAGGACGTGTGGCGTGATCGGCAGCGGGATTTGGGTGTTTTGGAGGATGGTGTGCCTGGACCGAAAACATGCGAGGCTTTGGTGGAGGCTGGGTACTCGTTAGGTTTATGGGTTTGTGATGTGGTTGATCCTGGGTGTGGTGTTGAGAGTGGGGTAGAATGTCATTGTTGTAAAATTATTGGAGATTCTAGTGGAAAAGAAGACTGATGATGTATTTGAGACTGTGAAGTGTAATGTGTGTGGGAAGGTGCCCTCAAAGAGGGTGGGAATTCGGTACTTATGTAAGAGTTGTTTCTCGAAAGTTAAGAAAGACGTTGGACGTGCTTTTAGTAGACTTCTTAGAGTGCGTCCTTGAGATTGAGGTTTGGTATGTTCAGGCTGTGTGCTGTAGGTGTGCCTGTTTACGATAGTTGGTTGGATTTGCTACGACACGGGAGATTGGAGGGTTTATTGGAGTGTGTTGATTCTAAGTTCACATTGGAGTGGAAGTTTGGATCATTGCTTTTGGAACTTGGTTTTGGTGTGGATGGCGAAAATGATGCAGGTGGTAGTCGTGTGCGAGGAACTTTTGGTGTCCCTCCGGTTTGTGTGTGGTGGTCTGTAGTTGGAAGTGGAGTGCGACGTGTTCTTGATATGTTTGGGTTGGAATCGGTGTCGAGAGATGTGAGTGTGTGTGTTGATACAGGTATGATTCATTGGGTGTTGTGGTTGGGTGGTGACGATTCCAATGAGGTTCAATTACCTTGGTGGCGTCATGGTGTTTTTAGTGTGATGGATGCTTTATTTGGAGAGCCTCAGTGTAGAAGTGTTCATTTGGATGGGCCAACTACGGTTATGATTCCGTTGCCGGAGAAGCTTTATACGGCGATTATAGAGATTCGGCGTGAGATATGGAAGAGACCTAGGTCTCCATTTGTGATTTCATTTTTCCATGCTCATGTGGATACAAGTGCGGATCCCATACCTCATTTTGGTAGAGGTGTGGGTTTGTTTAGTGATGGAAGTGCCTTCCGTGGTTATTTACTTGACGCTAGAAGTATTCCTGAAGCTATTGGGAAGGTGGTTGCATCTGTTTTGGAGACTCGTGGTAGGTACGCAGTTTTTAATTTGTATGAAGATGTTTCACATCCTACTAAACATTGAAGGAGTTTTGGATGAAAGATGCAAAAGATAAAGTAGTTGAGTGTTTGCGTGAGTTGGCTGTGGATATTTTGAATGGTGATTGTGAAGTTATTGATGTCACGTGGGAGCGTAAAATGATCAAAGATTCGGTTGGTGGTTATCACCCTGGTAATGTTGAGAGTTTTATCTTCACTGTGTCTTGGAAGGAATGTGTTTCCAAGTGACTGCGAGGGATGTAGCAGAGAAGCTTAACCGGGCATTGGCGGCAGATCCGGTGGCTATTAGTGCATTGTTCGATTCTCATGTGATGTGTAATGTTTTACTCGAGGATGTGTTGGGATTGCGATTACCAACGCACGCAGGTGAAGGGTATGTTTGTGTCGGATTGTTGAGTATTGTGAATTCTTTAATAGATGGTAAGGAAGCGGTTATCATCATTGGGACGCCGGATCCTTTAAAGATTGAGCGTTTTCTTCCGGTGGATGATTCTGGAGACTTGAAGTTTTAAAAGGAGTGCAGATAATGTTGGCATTTAAGAAGTCGGTTTTGTTAGATCTTCTAAGGAATTATTCATACAAGAAGGTTACTTGTGTGCTCGCTTCTGGAAAACAGAGTGATTATTACCTTGATGGTAAGCGCACATTTTTGAATTCAGAGGGACTACGGCTTTCAGCATATGTTTTGAATGAACATATGGCTTGTTTCAAGCCGGATGTTGTTGCTGGTGAGGGCATGGGCGGTGTTCCGCTTGCTACGGCGGTAGCTTTGCATAATGGGAATGTTGATCTAGCGTTGGTGCGTAAGAAAACAAAGGATCACGGTACGGGCAAGCGTGTTGAAATGTCGTTTTCTTGTCAAGGTTCGGATGTGTCGGATTTGCGTGTGGTTCTTATAGAAGATGTGCTCACGACAGGAGGATCGGCTATAAGTGCTATTCAAGCGCTCAGAGGTGCTGGTCTGGATGTTGTTGGAGTGGTCGCGTTGATTGATCGTCAGGAAGGAGCTTCTGAAGCTCTTAAGGATTTGGGAATTGTCATGGTTTCTGTTTATACGAGTGCTGATTTTTCAGGAGATTTCTAACGATGGTTGGAGATGTGGTTGTGGATGTTAACGGTATGCTTCAATCACAGGGAGCCTCAAGAGATTACGTTGTGTTGCCGGATGGAACTCCCAAGTTTAATACAAGTCGTGTCGAGTTGCGGCCTGGGGATTTTGTACATGTGCGGCATATAGTGTGCCTTGAAATGGAGGTGTATAAAGTTTTAGATAGCGATGGTAACTTGGAGAAGCTCCCGGAGGAGAAATGGCCGGAGTTTACACGGCAGCATTGGGATATGTATCGAGGGTATGTGAGTACTTTGAGGAAAGCGGGTAAGTGATGGATTTTGGAACAAAAGATGCCTTCGTAGCTTTTTTGTATGAGATAATTCGAGATCACGTTCCGTGTGGTGTGATTGCGCGTATTCTGGAGGATCAACGAGGTGAGATAGTCCGTCGCAGAGGGCGTGTTAAAACTACCCGAACTGTCAAATGGAGTCTTGAAAATGCTCATTTGGGGCGGTATGCGGAAGAAGTCGTGGCTGAGTTGAAGGATCAATGTGAATCTATTTCTCGTTGTGAAGAAGAGCGCTGCTGTGATTGTGGTGTGACTTTAGACTGTGAGTCTAATATGAGCCTTTGTCCAAAGTGTCAGCGTGACTTTGACTTGCTGACTTCGAAAGTGGGTTGAGAA